>ERZ791885.80-NODE-80-length-91237-cov-4.199798_pt1 | contig 91237 bp, 81 predicted proteins | sample MGYA00510159_ERZ791885 | MGnify/ENA primary metagenome ERZ791885 (study PRJEB30046, sample SAMN00792054) | human gut metagenome | study: EMG produced TPA metagenomics assembly of the A metagenome-wide association study of gut microbiota in type 2... | reverse complement strand
GGGGCTGTCGGTTAATACCGATTTTTAACCTCTGACAGCTAGTGAGGAGACAATCCCATAGAATCCGGGCTTTTTTTAAGCCGGAATTCTCTATGGGATTGTCTCCTCCTTTTGCAACTTCTATTTTAGGGCGCAAAACCCCCCTTGTCTGGATTTTTTGAAGCACATCTTCAGCTAAGCTGCTTTCTGCTCCTTTTTCCCTTCGTACGTTTCGATTTCATGATGTAAGAACCGATGGTATTTCATGATGTTCCGTCCGATCGCATACAGCATGAACTCTTTATAAACTTTCTCCTCTGACCGGTAGTTGAACCGACGGAAGCTTTCGTTTTCCTTGATATCTCCAAAGTGTCCTTCTGTCTGGATGGAACGGATCTGCCGTTTCAAAATCCCTTCCTCACTCTGGATATTTGCATTGGATTCTTCCCGCAGTTCTTCCCAGCGTTCGTTGATCTTCATGACTTTATTCCGGTCTGGATTCTTCCCAGCATTGTATTTATAAAGACATTTGGATTTATGCTCACAGCCCATGCAGTCCGCACAACCATATACCTCTACCGTCTGGGTATAACCCTCCTGCTCTTTGCTTTCCGTCCGGATATGACGCAGCTCTCTTCCATCATGGCAGATGTAATAGCGTTCATCCTCAAAGACGGCGTATGTCATGTTGTAATACTTCCCGATATCTTCCTTATAAGCCCGGGTTTTCCGCTTCTCATGATCCGGAAGCTTGATATAGCTTCGGATCCCGTTCTCTTTGAGATACAGCAGATTCTTTTCACTGCAGTAGCCGCTGTCGGCAGTCACCGCCTCCAGGGTGTCTCCAAACGCATTCCGGTGCTTTTTCAAAACGGGGGTCAGCGTATGATAGTCTGTCCGGTCATTACTCACATATCCGTGGACTATAAAGTAATTCTCTACCGCGATCTGGACATTGTATGCCGGCTTTAGCTGCCCGTTGAGCATATGATCCTCTTTCATCCGCATGAATGTTGCTTCCAGGTCCGTCTTGGAATAGCTGTTCCGGTCTTTTCCCATGTTCTCGAAGCATTCCTTATACCCCATCAGGCGGCTGCCGCATTCTTCCAGTTCCTCATAGAGTTTCTGAATCTCCGGCTTATGTTTCCCTTTTTCGGAAACGAATTCGATCCCTTCCCCTTGCGCAATCCGCATCAGGTTTTTCTGCAGCTTCAGGATCTCAAGGGGAGAACAGTGGTCGATCTCAATGAGGGTGTTATTGGAAATCTTTTTATGCTTTGTCAGTTTCCGTTTTCTGTTTTCTTCGATGACCTTCCTGACTTTGTCCATTCCTTCGATCACGAACATATGGGCATCCCCGAGATCGTATTTCGTCCCATATCCATTCTCCGACAGGAATGCGTTGTACTTGGCATAAAGGGCATCAATGGCATCCAGCAGGCCGGCAAGGTGATAGTTGAGGCTTCCACGCCAGACGAACGTGTATCTGTTTGCGTTCGCTTCAAGCTTTGTTCCGTCAATGGAAAGCTCTTTGAGTGTGATAAGGCCTTCCTTCTCCAGGCGGCGCATGAACTGGTAATTCAGTTCATCCAGGACTTCTCCCGTCAGCTTTTTTCCTTTAAAATCGTAAAAAACATCCCGCTGGGGCTTCTGCCCTTTGGTCAACCAGATAAAAGCAAGCTCTCTCTGGCATAAGTCCACAATACGGTCAACAGCTCTTACCCCGCGCATGTTTGCGTAGGTAACAACAGAATACAGCATGATTGGGTTAAACCCGGTTCTTCCCTTATCTGAATAACAGGCCAGCAGGCCTGAAAAATCTAATTCCTCCAATACCTTTTTCAGGGTATAGACTGGATCGTCGTCGGGTAGACTCAATTCGAAGAAACTGAAGTTGATTTTCTGTTGCCCAATTTCAAAAAAGTTGTTATAATAATCTTGTTTTTGCATAGTCCCATTATAACATGGAACGGAGAGAAAGATGGTTGTTGTTAGCCATCTTTTTTTCTTTTTGAGGAAATATTTCAGGGGCCGGTGTGACTCAAGCGAGTCACACCGGCCCCTGTCTGGGACTATCTATTTCCCGACAGCCCCTTATGGCGCCGCTAAGGGCGGGCAGCGGAGGACGGAAGCGAAACAGTAAGATACAGCTCCCTTTTTTTGAGATGCATCCGTCGAAGCATAGAGAGTGCCCCCGCATACGGACCCAGGGAGGACGGGAGGCTGGTACCTTTCGTTTTTATCTGTGGTACGTATTGGCAGGCGAGGGGAGGAAAGAATGGGAGAGGAGTATGTATTATCTGGGAAGGGGATGAGTAGGGAAATGGTAAAAATATTATAAATGAGTTGACTTGTTTAAACAAGTGTGATATAAAAGAGATATGAGGTACTTGTTTAAACAAGTTGACGCGAGAAGGGCGGAGGAAAAAAGATGGGAAAATATGCTGAGGATGCGAGGGAATTGTTGGAGTTGATTGGGGGGAAGGAGAATATTGGGGCGGTTTCGCATTGTATGACTCGGATGCGGTTTGTTTTGAATGATCCGGGGAAGGCGGATGTTGCCGGGATTGAAGGGATGAAGGCGGTGAAGGGGAGTTTTACGCAGTCGGGGCAGTTTCAGGTGATTATCGGGAATGGTGTGGCGGATTTTTATAATGATTTTGTGGCGGTTGCAGGTGTGGAAGGGGTGTCTAAGGATGCGGTGAAGCAGGCTGCGAAAAAGAATCAGAATGTGCTGCAGAGGGCGATAACGGCGATTGCGGAGATTTTTGCTCCTTTGATTCCGGCGATTATTGTCGGAGGGTTGATTCTGGGGTTCAGAAACTGTATCGACAGTCTGTATTTGTTTGAAAACGGTACGAAGACTTTGGCGGAAATGAGTCAGTTCTGGGCTGGTATGGATAGTTTTCTTTGGCTGATTGGGGAGGCGGTTTTCCATATGCTTCCGGTGGGGATCTGCTGGTCTGTGACGAAGAAGATGGGGACTACGCAGATTCTGGGGATTATATTGGGGCTGACGTTGGTTTCGGGGCAGCTGCTGAATGCTTATTCGGTGGCTACTACGGCGGCTGACAGTATTCCTTATTGGGATTTCGGGGCTTTCCGTATTAATATGATTGGGTATCAGGCGCAGGTGCTTCCGGCTATTCTGGCGGCGTTTACTCTGTGTTATCTGGAGAAGTTTTTCAGGAAGATAACGCCTCAGGTGATTTCTATGGTGGTGGTGCCTTTCTGCAGTCTTTTGCTTTCGGTGGTGGCGGCTCATTTTATTCTGGGGCCTATTGGGTGGAAAATCGGGTCTGCTATTTCTTCTGTGGTATATGCGGGAATTACGGGGTCTTTTAAAGTGGTTTTTGGGGCTGTGTTCGGATTTGTTTATGCTCCGCTGGTTATTACGGGGCTTCATCATATGACGAATGCTATAGACCTTCAGCTGATTGCGGATTATGAGGGGACTATGCTGTGGCCGATGATCGCTCTTTCGAATATTGCGCAGGGTTCTGCGGTGCTTGGTATGATTTGGCTTCAGAAAAAGGATGCAAGGGCTCAGGAAGTGAATGTCCCTGCCTGTATATCCTGTTATCTGGGGGTGACGGAGCCTGCTATTTTCGGTGTGAACCTGAAGCATATGTTTCCTTTTATCTGCGGTATGATTGGTTCTGCCTGTGCCGGTGTGGTGTGTGTGGCAGCGAGTGTTACGGCGAACGCTATCGGTGTGGGAGGTCTTCCGGGGATTCTGTCCATCAAGCCGGTATTTATGCCTATGTTTGCAGTTTGTATGGCGATTGCAGTGGCGGTTCCTTTTCTGCTTACGGCTGTTGTGGGGAAGAAAAAAGGACTGGTTACGGGAAATAGGGCGATGGAAAGGGTACCGGAGGAGAGCGGGAGTCAGGAAGGCAGCGGCGTTTCGGGCGGCAGCAGGGATGAAAATATGGGGAAAGGGCAGGCTTTCCGGGCATTTCTGGATGGTATGGTCATTCCTTTGAAGGAAGTGGGGGATGGTGTTTTTTCAGAAGGGATTATGGGAGAAGGGCTGGCTGTACGGCCGGAAAATGATACGGTTACTTCTCCGGGGGCAGGAACGGTTATTGTGATGATGGAGGATTCCCGTCATGCGGTGGGGCTGCTCATGGATAACGGGGTTCAGCTTCTGATTCATGTGGGTATTGATACGGTGGATATGAAGGGTGACGGTTTCACTTATCTGGTGAAGCAGGGGGAACGGGTAAGCGCAGGTTCGCCGCTCATCCGGTTTGACAGGGAAAAAATAAAGAAGGCGGGGCACTCTGATGTGACGGTGTGTGTTGTAACGGATGCGGGTGAGGCGGAGATTATCCGTATGCTAACCGGTATGCGCGGAACCGCAAATGAGACGGAAATTATGGTATTTGAGTAGAGGAGCAGAAAAAATGGCAGATTTTAAAGATAAGGTTGTTTATCAGATTTATCCGAAGTCCTTTCAGGATTCCGACGGAGACGGGATCGGGGATTTAAAAGGGGTCATCAGCAGGCTGGATTATCTGGAAAAGCTGGGAGTGGATTATCTTTGGCTGACGCCGTTTTTCCGCTCTCCGCAGAAAGATAATGGTTATGATGTGGCGGATTACAGGAGTGTGGATCCGGTATTCGGTACCATGGAGGATTTGGAGGTGCTGGCAGAGCAGTCCGGAAACAGGGGAATAGGGCTGATGCTTGATATGGTGTTTAATCATACCTCCACTGAGCATGAATGGTTCCGTCGGGCTTTGGCAGGGGAACAGAAGTATATGGATTACTATTTTTTCAGGGACGGGGAGGCGGATAGGCCTCCTACGAACTGGGAATCCAAATTCGGGGGCCCGGCCTGGGAGTATGTGCCTCATCTGGGGAAGTGGTATCTTCATCTGTTTGATGTGACGCAGGCGGATCTGAACTGGGAAAATCCTGAGGTTCGGGAGGAACTGAAAAAGGTTATCCTTTTCTGGAAAGAAAAAGGAATCCGGGGATTCCGGTTTGATGTGGTGAATCTGATTTCCAAACCGGAGGTCTGGGAGGATGATTGGGAGGGGGACGGCAGAAGGTTTTATACGGATGGGCGGCATGTGCATGAATTCCTGAAGGAACTCACGGCGGATACGGGGATTGGGGATTTGGTGACGGTGGGGGAAATGTCCTCCACTTCGCTGGAGAACTGCATCCGTTATTCCAATCCGGAGGAAAAAGAGCTTTCCATGTGTTTTAGTTTTCATCATCTTAAGGTGGATTACAAGGATGGTAATAAGTGGGAGCTGATGGAACCGGATTTGGGGGAGCTGAAGTCTATTCTTAAAAAGTGGCAGCTGGGAATGCAGGAAAATGACGGGTGGAATGCTGTTTTCTGGTGCAACCATGATCAGCCGCGAATCGTTTCCCGGCTGGGAGAGGAGGGAAAATACCGGAAGGAATCCGCCAAGATGCTGGCAGCCGCTATCCATTTGCTTCGGGGAACTCCCTATATTTATCAGGGGGAAGAGTTGGGAATGACAAATGCCGATTATACGGATATCAGCCAGTACCGGGATGTGGAGAGTCTGAATTATTATCAGATACTTCTGGAGCGGGGCAAAACGAAGGAGGAGGCGCTGAAGGTGCTTTCCTGCCGGTCCCGGGATAACGGGCGTACTCCTATGCAGTGGGACGGGACGGAGAATGCGGGATTTACTTCGGGCACGCCGTGGATAGGGTGTCCGGATAATTATAGGGAAATCAATGCTTCGATGCAGGTGGAGGATGAGGATTCTGTTTTTCATTTTTACCGGGAACTGATTGCGCTCAGAAAGCGGAAGAAGGTGGTTGCAGAGGGAAGAATAGAATTTCTGTGTGATGACCAGCCGGAGGTGTTCGCTTATCGGCGCAGCCTGGAGGGGGAAGAACTTCTGGTGGTGAATAATTTTACCTCCCGGACTGTTACGGCGGGGATTGTAATGGGAAAAGGTGATTATGTAAAGATTCTGGGGAATTATGCCGGGAAGCCTGAGAAGGGGGCCGAAGGGGTACGGCTTCGTCCTTTTGAAACGGTGGTGTGGGAAAGGAAATGATATAGGTATAATGCTTAGACAGAAGCCGCCGGGCAGGAGGCAGGAGAGATTAGAGATGGTGAAATTCAAGAAAATGTCATTCTGCTGCAAGTGAATTGGTTAAGTGAATTGATGTAGGAGTGGTCGGTGAATGATATTGTAATCAGAGACAGCCGGATCATGTGGAAATACTGTAAGTTGTTAAAAGAACTGCCATTTTGCTGAAAATATTCAGCTTGCGGCAGTTCTTTCTTTTCGTATTCGATGTTTTGCTTTGCCGGTTCTATTTTATGCAGGGCTGAACTGTTGCCAGGATTGTATATGACACACAGAATAGAGTGGAAAAAGGAATCCGGATATAGTACAATAATTTGCAGAAGTGATAATATTCTTTTTATGTGTCGAGGATTGAGAAGATACGGGAAGCGTGCGAATCCTATGGTGGCCCGTTGCCGGAATATGAGATGTCAAAAAGTGGGATTATGGTTTTATGTAAAGCTTGCAATTCTTATTTACAGCTATTAAATGATGGTCTTGTACAAAGAGAACAAGAACATGGACAAGAAAGTGACTAAGATATAGTAATCAAAAATTTATTATTTTGTAAGGAATCGAAAACGATAAAAGAAATTATGGCAAAATTTAATATACCTAATCGCTCTTATTTGAAATGGCATTATATGGATCAAATGTTGGAGGAAGGGTTGTTGAAGATGACAATTCCTGAACAACCCCATAATAGGAATCAAACACATGCAAGGAGGATAACGAATGAGGTACAGAGAATTAGGAAAAACTGGGCTTTCCGTCAGTGAAATCGGGCTGGGCGGAGAATGGCTGGAACGTCACAATGCGGGAGAGGTGAAGGCGGTCATCGACCGGTGTGAGGAACTGGGGATTAACATCCTGGACTGCTGGATGTCGGAACCGGAAGTGCGCTCCAAGATCGGGGCGGCGATCGCAGGGAAGAGGGAGCGTTGGATCATCCAGGGACATCTGGGATCCACGTGGCAGAACGGGCAGTATGTGCGTACCCGGAATCTGGAGCAGGTACGTATCGCTTTCCAGGATCTTCTTGACAGGATGGGAACGGATTATATTGATCTGGGCATGATTCATTTCGTGGATGAGAAGGCGGAATTCCGGCGTATCATGGAAGGGGAATTCATTGATTATGTGAAGGGGCTGAAGGCTCAGGGCGTCATCCGTCACATCGGTATAAGTACCCATAATCCGGAGGTGGCCAGGATGGCGGCGCTGAGCGGAGTCATTGAAATGATTCTTTTCAGTGTGAATCCGGCATTTGATCTGCTTCCTGCGTCAGAGGATCTGAATGAGTATTTTAAAGAAACCTACGAGGAGCAGCTGGGCGGGATCGCTCCGGAGAGGGAGGAGCTATACCGGATCTGTGAAAGAGAGGGTGTGGGAATAACCGTTATGAAGGGGTATGCAGGCGGGCGTTTGTTCCAGGCCGAAACATCACCCTTCGGTGTGGCTCTGACTCCGGTTCAGTGTCTGCATTATGCGCTTACCAGGCCTGCGGTGGCAAGTGTTATGGCAGGATTTGATACGCCGGAGCATGTGGATGCTGCCGTGGCCTATGAAACGGCGACGGAGGAAGAAAAGGATTATGCCAGCGTGCTGGCAAACGCTCCTCATCATGCTTACAGCGGACAGTGTACCTATTGCGGCCATTGCGCGCCCTGTCCTTCCAGAATTGATATCGCCATGGTCAATAAGCTGTATGATTTGGCAGTGATGCAGGAAGAAGTACCGGCGACCGTCAAGGCGCATTACAGCCAGCTGTCTGCGAATGCGGGGGACTGTATTCAGTGCGGCGGATGTGAAACGCGCTGTCCTTTCGGAGTCAGGATTGTGGAACGGATGGAGAAGGCGAAGACCTTGTTCGGTCAGGCATAGAAGGATCGGGAAATTTCGGGAGAGGCTATGAAGAAGGAAGATTTGCTCAGGGCCGGCTGCATGGTGCCTGATACCCTGCAGGAGGCTATGCGGTCAGGACGGCAGGAAATGGCAGAGGGAGATGAGGAAGCTCTGGAAACATATGTCTGTCGTCTGCTGGAGGAGAACGGAAGAGAGAATACCTATTTTGACTTTTATTTCGGAACTCTTTCCCGAGAGGAACAGAGCAGAGCGGAGACGGTTCTTTCCTTAGAACAGGTACGGTTTCTGCATGAATATGGCCTGCCGGACAACAGGGAGGACGTTTATTTCTCTTTTGAGGAAAGTCTGTTTGCCATAGCGCTCAGGCTTTCTGTAACGCAGATGCTGTTTTCCACCTTTTACTTTCCGATGCTCCGTAAAACGGTCTGGAGCAGCTACGAAGGGAAATTTATCGTCTTTTCATATGAATAGATGCAGGAAAGGAACAATAATCAATGCAGATATTGGTAGATGCGGATGCCTGTCCGGTAGTGGGAATTGTGGAAAAGCTTGCGCGGGAAAGGAAAATTCCTGTGATACTTTTGTGTGATACGAATCATGTCCTGAACTCTGAATACAGTGAGGTCAGGGTGATTGGAGCAGGAGCCGATGCGGTGGATTTTGCACTGGTGAGCCTTTGCAGGAAAGGAGATATTGTGGTGACGCAGGACTATGGCGTGGCGGCAATGGCTCTGGGGAAAGGAGCCTATGGGATTCATCAGTCCGGAAAGTGGTATACCCAGGAGAATATTGATCTGATGTTGATGGAGCGGCATCTGGCGAAAAAGGCGCGCAGGGCATCTTCCAAATATCATGGAAAAGGGCCGCATAAGAGACAGGCGGCGGATGATATCCGGTTTGAGGAGGAATTGCGCAGGCTGTTGGATTTTGCGCAGAAGGGGGAATGAGGAGATCGGAAAAAGGCGGGAGCTGCTGTTTATCGTGGCTGTGACCACAGGGTAAGAAAAGAGGGGAACGCCGTCAGGCGCTTCCCTCTCCTTTGATTGTGGCATAAGCGGGATTGGCAATTCTGATTAGATCCCCGTAATTTTCTTTCATATAAGCATAAGCTTTTTCCACATGTTCAGGGATGTCCACATGGGCGATAAAGTTTTTCCCTTGAGGGCCATATCCTTCAGAATCATCGCGGAGGCGGGGGATTTCTCCCATGAGCAGGGTGATATATCGTTCCATATCCCAAAGGCCGGTAATGGTATTATCCCGGAAGGCGAGGGCGTTATTTTCGACAATGACTTCAGCCTGGTAACAGGCAAAATTAATAATCCGGCTGTGGGCATCCAGATATTTTCGGAACCCGGCATCCATACGCAGCTGCATGGAGGCATCCTGCATCAGGAGAATCGTGTCATGGGGAAGGCCTTCTTTTTTTATGAGTTCCAGGGCGTTGGTCACGTTATTACCGCAGTTGGTGGAGGCTGTTTCCAGATAGTCAGGGGAGATGCCGTATTTTTGGGATAAATATCCGGCGAACACTTCGGCTTCGGATTTTCCCTCCGTGAGGAGTCCGGGACAAAGGGCGGCCATTTTCCGGCGGAGACTTTCCGTCGTATGTCCTTCTCCTCCCACAATCAGATAATGCGCGGCGATTTTTTCACGGACGGCGTCTGCGAAAAGTTCTGCGGCGCAGGGGATGCTTCCGCCGAATAAAAGAAAGAGATCGACGCGGGGAATTCCATAGCTTTCCATAAGGTTTTGTCTGGATAGTGCGTTTATGTCTCTGCGGCCGCAGAAACGGCCTACTATATTGATGCATTCCGCTGTTTTTTCTAAGTTTGTCATTTTGGCTCCTGTCTGGGTTTTTTGCACGCATTCCGATATGGGCGGCCCGGCTTTGCTGTTGTTTTCAGGAAGATGCTCATTTCGCAGGACTGCACTTTCTGACGACGGCATACATGATCGTTGGGAAATCAGGCATAATTGATGTGATTCCGCTTTCTGTCAGTTCAAGGCTGTTATTGCTTATTTCCTTGCCTAAAGTGTCAAAATTAACCTTTCTGCACGAAGTCCCGGCTATCAGCAATTCAGTGCCGGTGGTTTCATGGATCCTTTTTTGCAGGTCAAATGCGCTTTGTATATCGGAACGGGATTCTTCTTTACCGTCGCCCAAGGTACACAGGAGTGCAAAGCCGTCGTCTGTGAGATGATTGGATATAAATTGATAAAACCTTTTTCTGTCTTTATCCAAAACTAACATGTGCAGAACGGAAACAGCATAGATAAACTTGAATTTTTCATCCAGATGCTGCGATAAGCAATCTAAAACCTGAAAGCAATTTGAATAATCCGGGAACCACTCTTTACAATGCTCTATGGCAACAGGAGAGATATCCGTGGCGGTTACATGATATCCTTTTTCCAGCAGATAAACAGCGTCCCTTCCCTCCCCGCAGCCAATTTCAAGAATTTTCATGCGGTCATCTGTTTTATACTTCTGCAAGGTTTCTTCCACAATTTGGGAAGGGGAATCGGAAAACCATTTTAACGACTTTTGATGAACCTGTCGGTATCTGTCATCATATGCTTCATAATATTGTCTTTCTTTTTTCATGTTTCACCTCATTGAATACAAAATCCTACGTTGGCTAATTCAGTAAAAGTATATCACCATCGGCTTTAAATATCCACACCCAAGGGGCATCACACAAACAGCCGATTCTGAAAAGCAATATAAGTTAATGGTAACGATTTTCTTTACCGATGTCGCAATCTTTTTTTATCCTGCTATAATGGTTAATAAAGATTAACGAAAGAAGGTCAGTATGATGGTGAGGCATGTGATAAATATTGATAAGGAAAAATGTATCGGCTGCGGTATGTGTGAAAAAGACTGTATTGCCCATAATATTGTGGTAGAGAACCATAAGGCCGGTGTTCTTTCCAATGACTGCATTATGTGCGGACATTGTGCGGCGGTCTGCCCGAAAGAAGCCGTTGCTATCAGCGGATATGATACACAGCCGATTCCCGTAAAAGGGAAGGTTCGTCTGAAGCCGGAGGAGGTGCTGGATGTCATCCGGTTCCGCAGGACAATCAGGCAGTTTCAGGATAAGAAGGTTCCGAAGGAGGTCGTGGAGCAGATTCTGGAAGCGGGAAGACTGACCCATACGGCGAAGAATGCGCAGGATGTCTCTTTTGTGGTTTTGGACAGGAAAAAAGACGAGCTTGAGCAGGCGGCGGTCCGGACCTTCCGCAAAATCAAGTTCTTTGCTGACTTGTTCAGCCCGATGGCGAGAAGAGTGAAAATCAATGATCATTTCTTCTTTTTCCGGGCTCCTGTTGTGATTGTCATTCTGTCTGAAACGAAGCTGAACGGAGCTTTGGCGGCACAGAACATGGAATTTGCGGCAGAGGCAAACGGACTGGGCGTTCTATTCAGCGGCTTTTTTACAATGGCGGCAAATGCTTCGCCGACAATAAAAAAGGCTTTGGGAATTGCAAAAGGGAAGAAGGCGGTTACCACGTTAGTGCTGGGATATCCGGTTGTAACATATCAGCGCAGCGCACCGCGTGAAAAATCAGCAGTTACGTATTTATGAGGGTGAGTGTATGGAGAGAGAATGTAAAGAACGGCTGGAGAAAATTACGCAGGGATTCCAGGAATGCCGGAAAGCGTTTACGGCAATCGGTGATGAGACGAGGCAGTTGATTCTGCTCGTGCTGATGCGAAGCGACATGGCCGGTATCCGGGTGGGTGAGATTGCAGAAAAAACGCATCTGACCAGGCCGTCCGTGTCCCACCATCTGCAGATATTAAAGGAGGCAGGGATCATCAATGTCAGAAAGGAAGGCACGAAAAACTTCTATTATATCAGTGCGGATGAGACACAGTGGAAAGCGATTGCGGATTTAATGAAGCTGGTGTATGAAGGTGTGCTTCATATAGGAAAAAGCGATTCAGAATATAAAGGATGCGGCCGGGCCGGGCAGGTCTGAGATATTTGGGAGGTACAAATATGATTTTATTTTTTTCAGGTACGGGAAACAGTGAATATGTGGCGGAACGGATCGGTAAAGACATTGGGGATACGGTTCTCAATCTTTTCGATAAAATAAGGAAGAAGGATTATTCGGCTTTACAATCGGATAAGCCATGGATCGTTGTTACGCCTACCTATGCTTGGCGGATACCGCGGATTGTGACAGACTGGCTGCGGAAAACAGAATTGATTGGCAGCAGGGATATATATTTTGTATTGACCTGCGGCGGAGACATCGGAAATGCGGGAGCTTTTTTAAGAAGGTTTTGTATGGAAAAAGGATTGGAGGATCGGGGATGTGCGTCGGTTCTCATGCCTGAAAATTATATTGCACTTTTTGAGACGCCTTCCGAAGAAGAGGCACTTGCACTGATAGAAAGGGCCGAACCGAAGATTACGGATATTGCACGAATGATTAAGGAAGGGAGGATATTACCGGAACAGCAGGTAAACGGAAAGGATAAAATCAGAAGCGGGTTGGTAAATACCGTTTTTTATCCGCTTATGGTGCATGCCGGGAAATATTATGCGACAGACGCCTGCATTTCCTGCGGGCTGTGTGAAAAGGTCTGTTCGCTTGGAAATATAACGCTGAAAGACGGAAAGCCTGTATGGGGGAAGAACTGTACACATTGTATGGCTTGTATCTGCAGGTGCCCGAAGGAGGCGATTGAGTATGGGAAGCATAGCCAGGGACAGCCCAGGTATGTATGCCCGAAAGGAAATTCCGGAAATAAATAAAATTTTATAGATTACAAAAGAGTGTCTGCCTGCTATACTGAAGCCAGGAATGAAAAGAGGAGGTATAAGCGGTATGGAAACAAAACTGATAAACGGAGAAACTTGGTATGACACGGATGGAAACATCCTTCATGCCCATGGAGGGCATATGCTCAAATGGGAGGACTACTGGTATTGGTATGGGGAAAACCGGACGGATAACAGGTATGTGAGTGTGTATAAATCCGGTGATCTGATAAACTGGACTTTCTGCTGCCATGCGCTGACCGCGGATTCCCCCACGGCAGAACACCGTGTCAGGACAGATCGGAAGCTGCGCAGCGAAAGTGGCGGTAAGATCAATGTGGAACGTCCTAAAGTGCTGTATAATAAGAAAACAAACCAGTTCGTCATGTGGATGCACATTGAAAACGGCGTGGATTATCTGGATGCCGCCTGCGGGATTGCGGTATGTGACAGGCCCGACGGGGAATTTACTTATCTTGGCTGCTTTAACCCTTTTGGATATATGTCCAGAGACTGCACCCTGTTTCAGGATAAAGACGGAACCGCCTATTTCATCTCCGCATCCAGGGACAATGCGGATCTGCATATGTACCGGCTAACAGAAGATTATCTGAACGTGGACTGTCTGGTGCATAAGCTGTGGCAGGGAGAATACCGGGAGGCGCCGGCGGTTATGGAAAGAGAAGGAAAATATTATATGTTTTCCTCCTATTGTACCGGCTGGGCGCCCAATCAATGCCGGTATGCGATGGCTGACAGCATGGAAGGCCGGTGGAGCAGCCTGACCGACATAGGGGACGCAACCACTTTCCGTACACAGCCTGCATTTATCCTTCCTCTGGAAAAAGAGGGGAAGAAGGAATATTATTATGTGGCGGATCGCTGGAACGGAGAGGATTATCATGATTCCCGTTATGTTATCCTGCCGCTGGGATTTACTCCGGAGGGGCTTCCGGTTATGGAATATACGGAATGCTTCGGGCCGGTATAAATTTCCTTTTTCATAATTTCAGGGTTGCAGTCTTAAAAAAGAAAGCCTATGATAATAACGAGGAAAAGTCATGCGAAAGGAGAAAAATATGCTTGAATTCAGGTATGACACACAGTTATTAATTGAAGGAGAGGATTTGGACGAAGATATCATCAGTGAATATTTTACGGACAATTTCAAAGGGGACTGTTTGCTCGCTGTAGGAGATGAAGAACTTATCAAAATCCATTTTCATACAAACGAACCGTGGAAGGTTCTGGAATATTGTTCCACGTTGGGAGAGATATATGATATCGTAGTGGAAGATATGGACAGACAGTCCAGAGGCCTTCAGGGCTGACGGATTCGGAAGGGCATGGCAGACGTCATGCCTTTCCCCGTTTCCGGACATATGAATATGATTTGGAAATCAAATCAGCCTCTTTAGCTTTAATTCAAAAGAAGGATTTGTAATATACTCCATGTAGACCGGTCTTCCGGTATATTCCAGATATGCTTTATACCGTTCTATGATTGCCGGAGCCTGAATGAAATCCAACGCCTTAGCTTTTGCAACATATTTAGATTCCGAGTTTTCATCAGACGGCCTGGGAGTTCCTCCTTTTGCCCTGCATATAAAATCGAGCATAATTTTGGTCGGTATTTCTTTTACCCCATGATAACCGGGATACTTTCCGGTATTGGAAGAAATACAGAAAACCTCTCCCACCTCAATGTCAATGCCTGTTTCCTCCATGATTTCTCTTTTAACAGCATCAATTACGTTTTCTCCGACTTCAACCTGTCCTCCCGGAAATACCCATCCGGCATTATGCGTCTTTACCAACAGGACTTCTTCTTTCTTATTTATGACAATCCCGGCGCCGGCAATGATATGTGTGGGCATGACCCAACCTGTATTTTCCATAATAGCTTCAATCCTTCCTCCGGTATGATAAAGATTACAATTTATCATATTGTACATCAATTTAATACATAAATACAGCAGAGCCTGTTTAACTCACAGCGTTTCACGCACGGCACGCAATGCAGTAGCAAATTCATCCGGCCGTTCATACATGGGATTGTGTCCGGCTCCCGGAATTACAGTAATTGTTTTACGGGGAGCGTCAATCGTGTCAAAATACGCTTTTCCAAGTGATGTCGGAGCGATAGTATCAGTCTCCCCAAGAATATAGTGCACCGGCGTCTGGTAGTGAGACGGGTAATCGGTAAGGGCAAAGGAAAGCAGCTGCAGGTGAAGCGGATGATTTACTTTCATGACACGTATCAGACCTATGAGATCGTTCCAACGGAAGGAAGGGCTGCGGCGCAGGAGCTTCAGCAGCTCGCCCTGGCCGGAACCGGAACCCGGACCGTTATCGTAAGCTGCCTGTATTTTCCGAAGCTTCGGCAGCTTCTTCAGCAGTAATTCCGGGTCATCAGGCGGATAATCCTCCAGATTCGCCAGGGCCAGTAAATGTTTCCGGTTTCCCGCTTTTTCTGCCATTTTCCACACTTCCTGAAAGGCAGTCCGTTCGTTTTTCATCATGCTGATTACCTGGCCCGTACCGATGTATGACAAAACATTTTCGGGATGCCGCAGGGCATACAGGCTCCCCAGCACGCTGCCCCAGGAATGGCCCAAAAGGACAAGCTTTTCAATCTGATATTTCCGCTGCAGATACGCTATGATGCCATGCAGGTCATCCAGCATCTGTTCTATTGTTTCCGGCATACCGAGCTTTTTGTTTCTGAGAAGTGTTTTGCCTGCTCCGCGCTGATCCCAGTGTACCTGGGTGAACATATCGCCCCATGCCTTATCAAGCTCATAGGCGAACAGCGATTCCATGCTGCCGGGACCGCCGTGCAGATACAGCAGAACCGGGGCATCAGGCGCTTTGGGATAGTGTAGTAAAAAATGTGCAATGCCATTTACTTCAACATATTCTTCTTCAAATTCTTTTTTCATCCTTTTATCACACTTCCATTTTTTCTACTTGATCTATGAGATTTTTAATCACGATGACTGCAATGATTCCTCCGGCTGCAAGGAAAAGGAGGGAGGCGGCGGGAGAGGTCATTGTCACAGCCATTATCTGACAGGAGATGACTGCAATAATAACAGCCGCTACAATGGTAACCGTAACAGAATGCCTTCCGAAGCCAAACCACAGGGCGATGATGCCCATTATCCCGGCGAGCAGAGAGTAACAGATAAGAGAGAAGAGGCTGTAAACAATGGTTTCTGCACTCAATGGCTCCGCACATAGGGGGAGCATTGATTCGGTAGCAAAAAAGATGCCATATACAATTACCCCGCATAAAAACATGGCGGCTGCCGTATAGAAAAATACCATTCCGATTTTCGAAGAAATAATACTGCGGTGGGCGACGGGATAGGAAAACAGCAGAACTGCCCTTTTTCCTGCATATTCTTCCACAATAAACCTGGCGGACATTACGGCGGAAAGAACCGCGAATATTACCATGCCTATGATATTTGTGATTCCGATAAGGCTGCGGTAGGTCATAAACATATCAAGGCCTGTTTCCGTCCCGTCTAATTTTGGCATTGCAGCAAAAAGATATAAAAGTGCAAGCAGACAGAGCGCGCTGATCAATGCTGCGGTGTGATAGGAACGCAGGCTGTTTCGCTTTAATTCAAGGGATATCAGTTTATTCATTTCCTTTTCCTCCATTGGTTACTGCTAAGAAATAATCTTCCATGCCGTTCGGATATTGTTTTTTTATTTCTCTCGGATCGATTTCCTGTACTACCATGCCGTCAACAATGACTCCGATACGATCCGCGGTATGTTCCATTTCTGAAAGAATATGGCTTGACAGCAGGATTGTAATTTCCCGTTCCTGGACAAGCCTGCAGAACAGTTCCCGCATTTCTTTAATCCCAACAGGGTCAAGGCCGTTGATGGGTTCATCTAAAATCAAAAGCTCCGGGTTATGCACCAGCGCACGTGCAATTCCCAACCGCTGACGCATACCGAGAGAAAATGTGGAGACAGCCTGTGTTCCCATATTCGGTAAGCCGACCAGTTCAAGTGTTCCTTCAATATCTGCATTTGCTGCGCCCATATAGTCAAGGTGAATCTGCAGATTTTCAACAGCAGACAGATGTTCATAGAAAATGGGTGTTTCAATTAAGCTGCCTGTTCGTTTTAAAATATCGAGATTGTTTTTTACGCTGTCCATTCCTAAAACGGCGGCTTCCCCCATGGTAGGCTTCAGCAATCCCAGGAGTATTTTAAATACGGTTGTTTTGCCGGCTCCATTCTTTCCTAAAAAGCCATAGATAGTCCCTTTTTCAACAGACATGGTACAATCATGGATAACCTCTTTTCCATCAAATGATTTAAAAAGATTTTTCGTTCTTACTGCCAGGTTAGTGTTCATTTAGTTCTCTCCTTTGATACATATAAATGTATGTATATATTTATTAAAAAACTGCCTGAAAGACGGCAGTTTTAAAATTAAGTTCTCAGCTATTGGTGTGCAGCAACGCCATCATATAGCTTTTCAACTAACATTTGCATTTCGTCATCGAAAACAGGGAGCCCTATGCCTTCATACATTAATTTCAGATGTTCATATTTTTCCATATAATCTTCTTTGGTATCAGGAAAAATTAAAGGGCTTAACCAGATATTCAATAATAAAATCATAGTTTCTGCGGTTTGCTTCGGATTTTTTACATGTATGGAGCCGTCATTTATTCCTTCTATAATATACTGAGTAAAAAAAGGCGCCATAGAGTTGATACTGTCCAAAACCTGTTTGCCAATGTAAATGGGACTTTGCAGCACACTGGATGCTACCTGGCTGAACTGTAAAGTGTCCGGACGCTGCAAAGAAAATTTCAAAACATATTGGATCTTTTGAAGACCGTTTAAGCTCTTGTTTTCTTCTACGGCCTTAAAAGGATTATTGCCTAAAAACATGCGAGTGGTAACAGCGTCAATAATATCATCCTTTGACTTAAAGTGATGATAAAAGGCACCGCGGGTGATATCCCCGAGTTCATCAACAATGTCCTGAACCGTGGTTTCCTCCCACCCCTTTTCAAGGAATAATTTAGTGGCGGTATCTAATATTCTGGCTTCTGTTATTTCCGGATATTTATTTCTTGCCATAATTCACCTTACCTCACATATACATACATTTGAATGTATTTATTCTAGCATTCTCTGTTATTCTTGTCAAGAAGATAAAAGAGCGGAATAAAAACTGAACATTGAGACTATAACACAGTCCCAATGTTACTCTTACATACTCTTACAATATAAAACCCTCCCATTGACAGAAAAGAAAACAGATGATATGATGAAAATAATCAGTTAGTTATAACTAACAATAAAAACTGAAAAGCACTTGATAAAAGTATCATTCATATTATTAAAAAAGATAAGAGGTGAATTCCATGGCAACAGGCATTATATGTATTATTATACTAATGGCATGCATTTTCGGCATAAAGAGCTATGCCAAAAGATTATCCCACGGCTGCTGCGGCGGAGGAGGGGAGACAATAAAGAAAATCAGGCCCGCAGACAAACAAAAAAGCCACTATCCCCATACATACAAACTGGAAATCGAAGGCATGACCTGCAGCAACTGCAGTACCCGCATAGAAAACGCATTCAACACCCGGGAAGGCTGTTACGCCCGAGCAGATTCAGGAAAACGAACAGCCACACTACACACCAAACACCCCCTTACAGAATCGGAAGCCCGGGAAATCGTAAAAAAAGCAGGCTATAGAGTAACCTCCTTCCAGACAATCACCTAACCCCTGCCTCATCACTTACGGTTCAAGAACTTCCTGTATCCGCGGCCTTCCGGAGATGCCTGCCCTGCCCTGCTTCCGCCTCCCCGGTATGGCCTGCGGCGCTGCAAGGATTCCTGTAAGGGCCGTATAAACTCGCCGGTCCTTAGGCTGCGTCCTTTGCAGCCTTAGTACCGCTGCGTGTTTATCCGAGCGAGAGCGTGCCTGCACAGGAACCTTGCCGATCGGCGGCCCATGCAGAAGGTGCGGAGCCAGGGGCAGGAACAGGAGGAACCAAAGAGCAGACTCCAAAGGAATGCGTCCGGACAGAGAGGATGGAGGAAATATGGATAAGAAAGAGCAGAGCAGACCGGTATCTTTGAGACAGGTACAGGTAACAGATGCCTTCTGGAAAAAAGAAATGGAACTGGTCCGCAAGGAGGTTATCCCCTATCAGTGGGAAGCCCTGAACGACCGGCTTCCCGATGCGGAGCCAAGCTTCAGCATGCGCAATTTCAAAATTGCAGGCAAAATTACGGAAGAGAAAAGAAAACAGGGGGATGCATATAAAGAAGTGAAATGGCCCCTGATTTTCCAGCCGCTGCCGGAGGATATGGATCATCTGGAAGACCGTTTTTACGGCTGTCTGTTCCAGGACAGCGATTTTTCCAAATGGATCGAGGCTGTGGGCTATTCCCTTACCCAGCAAGCGGATCCGGAGCTTGAAAAAACGGCTGACGAAGCCATCGATATCGTATGTGCCGCACAGCAGGACAATGGATATCTGGATACCTATTACATCATCAATGACCAGTCCATGATTTTCACCAACCTGCGTGATAACCATGAGCTTTACTGCTTCGGTCATCTGACAGAGGGAGCGGTGGCTTACTACCAGGCTACAGGTAAGGATAAGCTGCTGAAGGCCGCGGAAAAGTATGCGGACTTTGTCGCCTCCCGTTTCGGAGAGGAAGAAGGAAAATTAAAAGGCTATCCCGGTCATGAAATAGCTGAAATGGCTCTTGTCCGCCTTTATGAGGTGACAGGTGAGGATAAATACCTGAATCTGAGCCGGTTTTTCGTTGATCAGAGAGGAACCAGACCCTATTATTATGATACAGAGCATCCCGAAGCCGTGAAAAAAGGACATGAGGATGAGCAGCGCTATTCCTATAATCAGGCACATCTTCCGGTAAGGGAACAGGATGAGGCTGTCGGACATGCGGTACGCGCGGTCTATCTGTATTCCGGTATGGCGGACGTGGCCCGTCTGACCGGAGATGAGGCGTTATTGGAAGCCTGTGAAAAGCTTTGGGACAATATTACACAAAAGAAAATGTATATTACCGGCGGTATCGGTGCTACCCATATGGGAGAAGCCTTTTCCTTTAACTATGATCTCCCCAATGATACTGCTTATGCGGAAACCTGCGCGTCCATCGGGCTTGTATTTTTCGCAAGAAGGATGCTGGAAATCAAGGCCAGCAGTAAATATGCGGATGTGATGGAAAAGGCGCTGTATAACGGTATTTTAAGCGGCATGGCTCTGGACGGGAAAAGCTTTTTCTATGTGAATCCGCTGGAATCCCTGCCTGAGGCCTGCCATAAGGATGAGCGTAAATTCCATGTGAAGCCGGTTCGCCAGAAATGGTTCGGCTGTGCATGCTGCCCGCCTAACCTTGCCAGACTGCTGAGTTCCATCGCATCTTACGCTTATACGGAAGCGGAAGATGCCCTTTATGTACATCTGTACATGGGAAGTGTCCTGGAAAAAGACTGCGGCGGCAAAAAGCTGGATATCCGTATTTCATCCGATTTCCCCTGGGACGGAAAGGTTATGGCAGAAATCAATGCGGAAGAACCGGTTGCCTGCAGGCTTGCGTTCCGTATCCCTGGATGGTGTTCCTCCTATACGCTGAACGGGCAGAAGGGACTGGAAGAAGGCGAGACGGTGACCGCAGACGGGGAAACCAGACAGGTAAAGGATGGCTATCTCATTATCGACAGAGTATGGAATGGCGGAGAAAAGCTGGAGCTTGACTTCCCCATGGAAGTGCGTCTGATGCAGGCGGATGCCAGGGTAAGAGAAGATATCGGCAAAGCAGCCGTTACAAGAGGCCCCATCGTTTACTGTATGGAAGAAGCGGATAACGGCAAAAACCTTCAGCTGTATTCTCTTGCGGAGGATCCCGAACCTCAGGCTGTACAGGAAGAAAAAATAGGACAGCGTATGGTGACAATAACCACGAAAGGGAAAAAACTGGTGCCGCAGGCGGAGGAAGACGGAGAACTGTACCGGGAATACAAAAAGCCGGTATATGAAGATGTGCTTCTGCAGTGGATTCCTTATTATGCATGGGCCAACAGAGGCGAAGGCGAAATGCAGGTTTTCATCAAAACAAACAGATAAAAAGTTAAGTAAAAAGTAAAAGCTATGTAAAGAAACGGAAAGAAAAGCGCATTTTGTGTAAATTTCTTTCCGTTTTTGCAGCCGCTTTTCTGTCAATTATCGCAGGAAAGGATTGCCTTTTCACGAAAGTCAACGTATAATAGGGTTGCTTGGTTGATGAAGACTTGTTTTCGCAGAAAGGACTTAAAGATGACGAAAAGAGTGAATAGGAGGCTGTTTCATGCAGCGCTTGCTTTCGCGGCGGTGTGTGCGCTGACAGTACCGTCTATGACAATACGGGCAGATAAGACGGCTGAAGCCGGAGAAGGTACACAGACAGCCCTTGCGGCAGTGCAGGAAGAAACACCGGGCACAGAGCAGTCACAGGATACGGCGGCTGTCACTCTGACAACCGTTCCGGAAGAGGATTCGGAAAGCTTTGTTTTACAGCTTCAGAGCATCCGGGATATTCAGCAGACCCAGCTTGAGCAGGTTCAGACACAGATCCGGACACTTACTCAACTGCAGGAGACCGCTGTTATCGATGCGGCGCAGCTCCAGCTTTTAGGCCAGCTTCAGACGCTTGAGCAGGTACAGCTTGAACAGATTGCCCAGACAGATACCCAGCTGCAGGCATTTGCGGATTTAATGACAGCAGAGGAAGAACTTGCGGAAGGACCGGAAATTATATTCGTAGGTGACTCCAGGTTTGTGCAGATGCACAATGCGGTAGGCGGAAGCGATTATGTATGGATTGCCAAATCTTCCCAGGGCTATAAATGGTTTGCATCGGAAGCGGTGCCCCAGATTGACGCAGTTGTGGGCAGAGGCACGAAGATCCTCATAAATCTGGGCGTGAATGATGTGGCCAATGTGAATGCTTACGCGGAACTGGTTAACAAAAAAGCGGCGGAGTGGACACAAAAGGGTGCGACTGTTTATTATGCGTCTGTTAATCCTGTGGAAAATGGGCAGTATATAACCAAATCCATGGTGAACACTTTTAATAAGAAGCTGCAGGCCCGTCTCAGCCCTCAGATCCATTGGATAGACAGCTTTTCCTATCTTCAGGGGACGGGTTATACTTTGACGGACGGACTCCATTACAGCAAGGGGACGAGCAAAACTCTGTACAAGTATTATCTTTCCGCGTTAGGACGCGTATAGATATCGGACAGATTAAGCGGCGTATGCCACATGGAGCAAAAAAAGAAGAAAATTAAGGTAAAGTGCTGCGTGCACTGAGGAAACACAAATGAAAATCATAATTGCCGGTTGCGGCAAAGTGGGATATGCCCTGGCCGAACAGCTGAATGAAGAAGGTCATGAACTGACCATTATTGACACGAATGAGGAGAAAGCGGGGCTGGTGGGCAATGTGCTGGATGTTATGTGCATCCAGGGCAATGCCACCAGCTATCGTGTTCAGGTGGAGGCGGGAGTAAAAGAAGCGGACCTCCTGATCGCGGTTACGGGGAAAGATGAAGTGAATCTATTGTGCTGCCTGATTGCAAGAAAGGCGGGACACTGTCAGACAATTGCCAGGGTGCGTGACCCTGGCTATTATGCCGAAATAGGGTTTATTAAGGAAGAACTGGGCCTTTCTCTGGCCATTAATCCGGAGCTCGCGGCAGCTTCTGATATAGCCAGGCTGATACGGATCCCTTCCGCTATGGATGTGGATGCCTTTGCCAAGGGAAAGGTGGATCTGGTCAGATTCCGGATCCCGGATGGTTCCTCCTGGTCGGAACGCAAAATCAGTGAAGCGACGAAGCGTTTCGGATTCAACATGCTGATTTGTGTGGTGGAGAAGGACGGAAGCCATGAGGTTATTATTCCGGATGGAAATACCATTCTCCATGAGGGGGATTATATTTCTGTCATCGTGCCTCCGGACAAAATGAAGGCGCTGTTTTCCAGTATTGGAATAGAGAGCAAAATGATCAGGGATGTGATGATAGCGGGAGGAGGGACTCTTGCCTATTATCTCGCCAGAATGCTCCTGGAGTCCAAAATACAGGTGAAAATAATCGAAAATAACCGTGCCAGATGCGATGAACTCAGTGAACTTCTCCCCAAGGCGATGATCATATACGGGGATGCTTCCGGTACGGATCTTCTCCGTGAGGAAGGAATTGAGAGTTCGGATGCGTTTATATCACTGACAGGCCTGGATGAGGAGAATGTGATGCTTTCCTGCTATGTGGGAAAGGTGTCCAAGGCTAAGGTTATCACCAAAATAAATAAGATCAATTACGGCGGTATTATAGATAATTTTGATATAGGAAGCGTTATCAGCCCCAAGTACCTTACGGCAGAGCACATTATCAAGTATGTCCGCGGTATGCAGAATTCCATGGGAAGTGCGGTGGAAGCGGTATACAAGCTGATAGACAATAAGGTGGAGGCGCTGGAATTCTTCGTAAAAAAGGATTCCAAGGTTCTCAATGTCCCTCTTTCCGATTTGAAGCTGAAAAGCAATCTGCTTCTGTGCAACATTGTCAGACGGGGGAAGCTTATTCTGCCCACCGGACAGGATTCCATAAAAGCAGGAGATACGGTTATTGTAGTCACCACTCACAAAGGATTGGATGATATAGAAGATATACTTGCCTAGAAGGAGCATAAGTACCATGAATTACAAATGTATAACTTATATACTTGGCTGGATTCTTAAGGTGGAAGGGGTTTTTCTGGCCCTTCCGCTGGCAGTGTCTCTTCTTTACAGGGAAAGGACATGGCCGGTTTTTCTGGCATGTGCGCTGCTGTCCCTTGTCCTCGGGACAGCACTTTCCTTCAAAAGGCCTGAAAACTTTCAGTTTTATGCGAGAGAAGGATATGTAGGGGTTGCATTGGGCTGGATTGTCATGAGCCTGGTGGGAGCGCTGCCTTTTTATTTTACAGGAGAAATCCCCAGCTTTACCGATTCCCTGTTCGAGATTATATCCGGTTTTACCACTACCGGAGCGAGTATTCTGCCCCGGGTGGAGGATCTTTCCAACGGCATTCTGATCTGGAGAAGCTTTTCCCACTGGATTGGAGGAATGGGGGTTCTGGTATTCGTGCTGCAGATTATGCCCATGACCAGCGGTCAGACCATGCATCTGATGCGTGCGGAAAGCCCGGGGCCTTCTGTGAGCAAGCTGGTACCCAGGATAAGAACCACTGCATTTTTCCTGTATGGGATTTATGTAATGCTTACGGTGCTGGAGATCATACTGCTTCTGCTGGGCAGGCTGCCCCTGTTCGATGCGGTATGTACGGCATTTGGTACGGCCGGTACCGGCGGTTTCGGCATCCGTTCGGACAGCATAGCGGGTTACAGTCCTTATGTGCAGGTGGTGGTTACCATTTTCATGATGCTGTTCGGCACGAATTTTGCTTTTTATTATCTGATTATCGCAAGAAAGCTGAAGGATGCCTTCTGCATGGAAGAAGTGAAGCTTTACTTTGGAATTTTTGCGGCCGCCACTCTTTTGATTACCATTAATATCCTTTCTCAGATCGGTAATGTGGGTGACAGCCTGAGACATGCGGCTTTTCAGGTGGCGTCAATCATGACAACCACCGGGTTTGCTACGGCAGATTTTGACAAATGGCCGGAGTTTTCCAGGACACTGCTGGTTTTCCTGATGTTTGTAGGGGCCTGCGCGGGCAGTACCGGCGGAGGAATTAAGGTCTCCAGAATACTGATGTATATGAAAACAATTAAGAAAGAGCTGGCTATCCTGATACATCCGAGAAGTGTAAAGGTGGTTTTGATTGATGGAAAGAAGCTGGATCATCCGGTGGTGAGAGCGGCGAATATTTTCCTGATTTCCTATGCGGGAATTCTGGCGTTATCCATACTTCTCCTTTCCATCGACAACTTTGATTTCACTACCAATGTTACGGCGGTAATATCGGCGCTGAACAACATCGGCCCCGGGCTGTCATTGGTGGGGCCGAGCGGGAATTTCGCCTTTTTCTCAGGGTTTTCCAAATATGTGCTGATGTTTGACATGCTTGCAGGGCGGTTGGAAATATTCCCGATGCTGCTCCTGTTCGTACCTTATACATGGAAAAAATAGATTGCATAATACCCGGAAAGAATGCTATAATTTGTTTATCGTGAAATTATAGGAAAGTCTGCTTGGAAAGGCTTGAATTAAAGGGGAAAACATGAACGAAGAAAATAAAAAACTGCTCCTTGAGGCTGGTGTGGATTTGGACAGAACTATGGAGCGCTTCATGAACAATGAAGGTCTGTATCTGAAGTTCCTGAAGCGTTTTCCGGAAGATCCCAATTTCGCACAGATGAAGGAAAATATTGCAGGCGGACAGTATGAGGAGGCTTTCAAGAATGCTCATACATTAAAAGGTCTTTCCGGAAACCTGGGACTGGAGTCTTTCTACCAGACGATTTCTGTATTGACGGAACAGCTGAGAAACAAGAATCTTGATCATCTGGAAGAGTCAATGAGGGATGCTGAGGATATTTATAAAATGCTGATACAGAAGATTAGTCGGCTCTAGGGTAGAGGGGCGTCTGTGGGAAAGGTATAGAGACGTGAAAGATAGGATACTTGTTGTTGATGACATGGAGATGAACCGGGAGATACTTAAAGGTATCTTCGAAGAGGATTATGAGGTAATCCTGGCGGAAAATGGCAGGGAGGCAGTAGAATATATAAACAGCAACCGTGGTAAGCTTGCCGCAATATTGCTGGATATTGTCATGCCGGAGATGGACGGTTTCGGAGTACTGGATTATATGCATGAACAGCATCTCATGATGTCTGTTCCGGTGATACTGATTACCAGTGATACCTCCAGCGAATCCAGGAAAAGAGGATATGATCTGGGAGTGTCCGATATTGTATCCAAACCTTTTGAAGTACCCATTGTAAGAAGGCGTGTGAGCAATCTGGTAGATCTGTACCATCATAAGAATAACCTGGAAGCGATGGTGGAGAAGCAGACGGAGGAAATCAAGGAAAAGAATAGGGAACTGACGGAGATGAATTACCATATCATCGATACGTTGGGAACCATCGTGGAGTTCCGGAGCATGGAGTCCGGGAACCATATTTACAGAGTCCGTTCCTTCACAGCCATACTTTTGAAATATGTGATTAAATACTATCCGGAATACGGGGTGACAGAGGATATGGCCGATGTTATTTCCCATGCATCCACCATGCATGATGTGGGGAAGATAACGGTACCGGATTCTATTCTGCTAAAGCCGGGAAGCTGACCCGGGAAGAATTTGAACTGATGAAGACCCATACCTCCAAGGGGGCGGAAATTATCAGGGAAATCTTTGTGACGGATAACATGATATTCAAGGAATACTGCTATAATATTGCTTTGAGCCATCATGAAAAATGGGATGGGAAAGGGTATCCTCAGGGACTCAAAGAGGATGAAATACCGCTTGCGGCCCAGGTGGTTTCGATAGCGGATGTATATGACGCCCTGGTGAGCGATCGTGTATACAAGCCGGCATTTTCTTACGATGTTGCCTATCAGATGATACTCGATGGGGAATGCGGGCAGTTTAACCCCAAGCTGATGGATTGTTTCCGTATGGCGAGGAAGGAATTTGAACAAAAAGCGAAAGAACTGCAATGAGCTCCGGGCAGAATGAGAGGTTAATGATGAAAAGAATTTTACTTAAATTAAGCGGTGAAGCCCTTGCGGGAGAAAAGAAGACCGGTTTTGATGAAGGCACTGTAAGAAAGGTGGCCCTTCAGATTAAACAGCTGACGGAGAATAACATACAGGTAGGCGTGGTTATCGGAGGCGGTAATTTCTGGAGAGGACGCACCAGTGAGAACATAGACCGGACGAAGGCGGATCAGATAGGCATGCTGGCAACCATAATGAACTGCATCTATGTATCTGAGATATGCAGGGCGGAGGGAATGCAGACGGCGGTGCTCACACCGTTCGAATGCGGTACATTTACCAAGCTTTTTTCCAAGGACAGGGCTAACAAGTACTTTGAAAAGGGAATGGTGGTCTTTTTTGCAGGAGGCACGGGCCATCCGTATTTCTCTACGGATACCGGCGTGGTGCTCAGGGCGATAGAGGTGGAAGCAGAGGTGATTCTGCTGGCCAAGGCTATCGACGGAGTATACAATGATGACCCGAGGACGAACCCGAAGGCAGAGAAATACACGGAAGTCAGCATAGATGAAGTGATTGAGAAGAATCTTCAGGTAGTGGATATGACCGCTTCCATTCTTGCCAGGGATAATAAAATGCCCATGTGGGTTTTCGGACTCAACGAAGAAAACAGTATTGTGAATACTGTAAATGGAAAATTTAACGGAACCAAGGTTACCGTTTAAATAAGAATCAGGGAGGAAAATTCGATGAACGAAAAATTACAGCAGTTCGATACCAAAATGACAAAGGCTTACGATTTTCTGGCTGCAGATTTTGCCACTATCCGTGCGGGACGTGCGAATCCCCACATCCTGGACAAGCTTAAAGTAAATTATTACGGAACACCCACACCTATTCAGCAGGTGGGAAATATTACGGTTCCTGAACCCAGAATGATTCAGATCTCTCCCTGGGAAAAGTCCCTGATTAAGGAAATTGAGAAGGCTATTATGGCTTCCGATGTGGGAATCACGCCTTCTAACGACGGCAATGTTATCCGTCTGGTGATTCCGGAGCTCACAGAGGAACGCAGAAAAGAACTGGTTAAGGAAGTGAAGAAGAAAGGCGAAGAAGGCAAGGTCGCTGTCCGCAATATCCGCAGGGATGGTAATGACTACTTTAAGAAGCTGGCTAAAGAAGACGTTTCCGAGGACGAAATCAAGGAACTGGAGAGTTCCCTTCAGAAGCTTACCGACAAATATGTAAAAGACATCGATAAGCTGGTTGAAGAAAAATCCAAGGAAATACTTACTGTGTAAATTTTATTGAGTAAATAATAGAGCACAGGTTAATAATTATGAGAATAAAGAGGGGGCAGGCGTTACTTTGTGCTTGTCCCTTTTTCCCGGTTTCGGGAAAAACGTGCAGGTGAAGACGGAGTACTGTATTTTTGCCTGCGGATAATTATAGAAGCTGCGGACAGGAGAATAGGAATATGAACGTACCGAATCATGTTGCAATTATATTGGATGGGAACGGCAGGTGGGCAAAAGCAAAGGGCATGCCCAGGAACTATGGGCATGTACAGGGAGCCAAAACGGTGGAGGTTATCTGTGAGGAAGCATACCGCATGGGAATCCAGTACCTTACCGTGTATGCATTTTCCACGGAGAACTGGAAACGTCCTGCAGATGAAGTGGATGCTTTGATGAAGCTTCTGCGTAATTATATGAAAACCTGTTTAAAAACAGCTGCAAAGAATAATATGTGCGTGCGGGTTATCGGTGACAAGAGCGGTCTTGACGAAGATATCCGTACACGGATTGACCAGCTTGAGGAGGCTACGAAGGATAATACCGGACTTCATTTCCAGATCGCCTTAAATTACGGCGGCCGGGATGAGCTGCGCAGAGCCTTTGGGCGTCTGGCTGCCCAAGCGGTGCAGGGACAGCTGGATCCGGATTCCATAACGGAAGATGATATCAGCAATGCTCTGGATACGGCGGGAATTCCGGATCCGGATCTGCTCATCCGTACCTGCAGCGAGCAGCGGCTTTCCAATTTCCTGCTGTGGCAGCTGGCTTATACGGAATTTTATATTTCACCTGTTCCGTGGCCGGATTTTACAAAAGAAGAATTGGTCAAAGCTGTCGAAGCATATAATCATAGAGACAGAAGATACGGGCTGGTAAAAGACGAATGAGACAAAAGGACTGTCCTGTATTCAATTATGGAGGATGAATATGTTTGGTAAAAGATTGATGAGCAGTGTCGTGCTTGTGGTTCTGGCACTTTTCCTGCTCCTGACCGGGGGAGGAATTCTTGCTCTGGGAATGCTGATACTGTCTTTAATTGCATTCCGGGAACTGACAAAGGCCTGCGGGGTTATTGATGCGGGACAAAAGAACAATGCCCTGGAGGGAGTGGGGTATGGGGGAATTATCCTGTACTACCTGGTAGTATATGGCATTAAGGATCCTATTTACTGGATGGGAATGCTTGCTGTGATTTTTCTGGGGCTGATGTTTGTTTATGTGTTCTCCTTCCCTAAATTCAGGGCGGAGCAGGTCATGACCACATTTTTCTGTGCCTTTTATGCCCCGGTTTTGTTTACGTTTATTTTCCTCACAAGAAATCTTCCCAACGGTATCTATATGGTTTGGATGATTTTCATCAGTTCCTGGATCTGCGATACCTGTGCCTATCTTTCGGGAATGGCAATTGGAAAGCATAAGCTGGCGCCGGTACTGAGCCCGAAGAAATCGATAGAAGGTGCTGTCGGTGGCGTTGTGGGCGCCGGTCTGGTGGGTGCTCTTTTCGGATGGCTGGTTCTGGAAAGGGTATTTGCGGATCAGAATATAACCTGGATAGCGGCTGTAATCTGTGCGGCGGGCGCTGTGATTTCCCAGGTGGGGGATCTGGCGGCTTCAGGAATCAAAAGAAACCACAATATCAAGGATTATGGAAAGCTGATTCCCGGACACGGCGGAATTATGGACCGTTTTGACAGCGTTCTGTTTACGGCGCCTATCATTTATTATCTTGCCATACTTTTGATACGATTTGACTAAAAGGAGCATACGGATGAAAAAAATAGCAATTCTTGGTTCAACAGGATCCATCGGAACCCAGACACTGGAAATCGTCCGGGAAAATCCGGATTTACAGGTGGCGGGGCTGGCTGCCGGCAGCAATGCTGCTCTGATGGAAAAGCAGATCAGGGAATTTATGCCGAAGCTGGCTGTTATGTGGAGCGAAGCGGCGGCCGGGGAACTGAAGGTACGTGTGGCGGATCTTCCCGTCAGGGTGCTGCATGGGATGGATGGCCTTTTGGAACTGGCGGAGATGGAAGGCTATGAAATACTGGTGACGGCTGTCGTGGGGATGATTGGAATCCGCCCTACCATAGCTGCTATTGAAAGCGGAAAAACAATTGCCCTGGCTAACAAGGAAACGCTGGTAACGGCGGGGCATCTCATAATGCCCCTGGCGAAAAAACACGGCGTGCCCATTCTGCCTGTAGACAGTGAGCACAGTGCCATTTTCCAGTCCATGAACGGGGAAGATCATTCCGGTGTTTCCAAAATCTGGCTCACCGCATCAGGCGGCCCTTTTCGGGGAAAGAAAAGAGAGGAACTGGCAGGAATGCGGGCTGAGGATGCCCTGAAGCATCCCAACTGGTCCATGGGGAGAAAGATTACCGTGGATTCTGCCAGCCTTGTGAATAAGGCCCTGGAGGTTATGGAGGCCGGATGGCTTTTTGATGTGGATCTGGACAATATTGAAGTGCTGGTGCATCCTCAGAGCATCATTCATTCCATGGTGGAATATAAGGATGGCGCGGTGATTGCCCAGCTGGGAATGCCGGATATGAAGCTGCCCATTCAGTATGCTCTTTTTTATCCTGAAAGAAGGCCCATGGCCGGTGAAAGAGTTGACTTTTTCAAATTGGGGCAGATAACCTTTGAGCGGCCGGACAGGGATACCTTTTCCGGTCTGGATCTGGGGCTGAAGGCGGCAAAGCTGGGAGGCAGTATGCCGACCGTGTTCAATGCGGCCAACGAGAAAGCGGTGGCTATGTTCCTGGATCATGCCATCGGATTTCTGGAAATACCGGAGCTGATTGAAAAATGCATGAATCATCACCGTGTAATTGAGAATCCTAATGTCAATGAGATTCTGCAGACAGAGGCAGAAACTTATGAATATATCGAACATATAAAGGAGAATGGAAGCAATTGACTATCGTGTTATTTGTCCTGGTATTCGGAGTGATCGTCGTAGGGCATGAGCTGGGACATTTTCTTCTGGCAAAAGCCAACGGCATTACGGTTGTGGAGTTCAGCGTGGGCATGGGGCCCAAGCTGCTCCGTTTTAAAAAAGGGGGAACAGAATATTCACTGCGTCTTCTGCCCATAGGCGGCGCATGTATGTTTGAAGGGGAAGACGGGCTTGATAATGACAATGGAACTCCGTCGGAGGGGGCTTTTCCCAACGCCAGCGTCTGGGCCAGGATTTCCACTGTTTTTGCCGGTCCCTTTTTTAACTTTATCCTGGCTTATATCCTGGCCATGATTGTGGTGGGATATGCAGGAAGTGACAGGCCGGTTATCAATGGCCTGATCGACGGCTATCCGGCACAGGAAGCGGGAATGCAGCCGGGGGATGTGATCACCAGGATGAACGGGGAACGGATTTATGTGGCCCGGGAAATCTGGCTGAACACCTATGTGGGCGCGGGAGAAACGATGAAGGTGGAATTCCTTCGGGACGGAGAAAAGCATACCGTAACCCTAGTCCCCAAATATGACGAAAAGGAAGAGCGCTACCTGCTGGGCTTTAACGGCTATGGGGATTATGTGGACTGCAGGAATGCGGGAATCTTCAAATACAGCTATTATGAGGTCCGATACAGCCTGAGGGCGACTATTAAGAGTCTCGGCATGCTGATACAGGGCAAAGCCAGCAAGGATGATATTTCAGGCCCTATCGGTGTGGCCCAGGTGATCGGCGAGGTGAAGGAACAGGCGGAGCCGTACGGTATTTGGATGGTAATCCTGAATATGATTAATATCGCACTGCTGCTCAGTGTGAACCTGGGGGTTATGAACCTCCTTCCGCTGCCTGCGCTGGACGGCGGACGTCTTGTATTCCTTATCATTGAGGCAATACGGGGAAAACCTGTGCCTCCGGATAAGGAAGGAATGGTTCATTTTGCGGGCTTTGTGGTATTAATGGTCCTGATGGTCTTTGTTATGTTTAACGATATATCCCGGCTGTTCCGATAAGTCAGACGGCCGGAAAAGGCAGGAATCTGCCTGAAGACACAGGCTTTTCCATGGCAAGGGAAAAAGCTGATGCCTTCAGGTGGATTTTTTTGTAAAGAAGTCTAATGGAATCTTATACGAAATCTTAATATTTTCGAAAATTTACCATAAATTCATTCGGAAAGTTGACGAAGAGGAGAGAAATGAGTACTATTAGATCAGACCTGTTTTGAAGGACAGGCTTCAAACCATTAAGGGGAGGTAAGGAAAATATGAAATGGAAATCAGTATTTCCACACGTACAAAAAAATCAGAAGAAAAAGTGGAAAGCGTTATCGGCAGTTCTGGCTGCAGTGCTCTGTATGACAGCAGCTGCACCGGCGGCGGAATTACATGCGGAGGAAGGACCTGCCGGTTATGTGAGAAGCGTATATACGAATGAATGGGTTCCGGCTGCCCAGGCGGCTTCCCGGCCTATTGCCATAATGATGCCTACCGATAAAGCAGCTCAGCCGTCCTACGGAATCAGCCATGCCAAGGTACTGTATGAAATCATGGAGGAAGGGGATATTTCCCGTCAGCTTGCCGTCATTGATGACTGGCAGGGGCTTTCCCGCATAGGAAATATAAGAAGCTGCCGTGCTTATTATATTCCCATTGCCACAGAATGGGATCCTATCCTGGTCCATTACGGCGGTGTGTGGTATATGGCTGATCGGATCAGCATGCCGGATATCAACAACCTTTCGGGAACATTTGAATACGGTACCGGAGGAAGCGCACCCGGAGCGAATGCTTTTTTCAGAAGCAGCGACAGGAAAGCTCCCCACAATGCTTATATCAGCGGAAGCGGTATTACCAATGCATGCAGTCAGCTGGGATATTCCCTTGCTCTGCGTCCGGAGTTTTACAGCCCCAAGCATTTTAATTTCTCAGCAGGCGTGAATACTCTGGCCCAGTACGGAGCAGGCGCCCAGACAGCTAACCAGATAAATCTGTCCAATGTATTCCCTTACACCAAGACCGGATTTACCTACAATGCGGCAGATGGACTGTATTATAAGACTATCCACGGGAAAGCGCATAAGGATGCGGCAAACGGCCAGCAGTTAGCCTTTGCAAATGTTATTGTACAGAATACGAAATGGATGACCCTGGATGCAAAGGGATATCTTGCTTTTTATAACTTTGATACCACAGAAGACGGGTATTATTTTACAAAGGGCAAATGCATCCACATCACCTGGCAGAAAACGACCGATTACGGCCCTACCAGATATTTTGACGATGCAGGAAATGAAATCCAGCTGAATGAAGGAAAGACATACATAGCCGTGGCTCAGAAGGGAAGAGCCGCTGCCTTCTCATAAGAGAATAAAGGGCGGAAGAGCCGCCGGATGTAAAAAAGTGGAACCGCAGGATGGCGGGCTGTAAGAGACAGCTGCTGTCCTGTGGTTTTTGACAGCTTTTCATAAAAAGTTTATAATTACCGGCCTTCCGTCAGGGAAAAGACTGTGCTATAATAATTTTTATCAATTCTGAAATCTTCATTTCTATGAATTCCTTGTCCGGGATGGTATGGACAATTCCCTTGATTTTTTTATGGACTTTTAATAAAAGGAGGCCTTTGCGAAGAAGGATGGCTGAAAAACAGGAAAAAGCGGAAAAAAGAAAAGGCTTATTTGTCGGCTTTTTGGCAGGTGTGACGGCGGCGGCCCTGGCCTCGGGACTGCCCGGCCCAAATCCTGCAGCCCTCGCTCTGCGGGACGGGGATATGCGGAAGCTCTTGATCCGGAAAGGGGCTTCTTATGAGGCGAAAGGACCGGTTTTTGTGGAAGTGCCATGGGAATTGATTCATGGAGAGGAGATAACTGTGGAAGTGACCGTGCTGAATACAGGAGGCAGGACAAAGGAAAAACAGCTTTTTACTCTGAACGGAAAAGCAACAAAAGAACAGATGAAGCTAACAAGAAAGGATTGACAGGAAGTTAAGGTTTTCATATGATGGAGATAGTAAAAACAATGGGAAGGAGACCTTGTTTATGGCAATTACCTTTAATGAATCAACTAAAATATTCACTCTGCAGACAGCGGAAACCACTTATCAGATGATGGTGGGAAGATATAACATTTTACAGCATCTGTATTATGGGAAGCGGGTGGATGGAAGCACGATGGATTATCTCCTTTGGGGAACGGATGCGGGCTTTTCGGGAAATCCTTATGAAGCGGAAGGGGACAGGACGTTTTCCCTGGATATCCAGCCGCAGGAATTTCCTTCACAGGGAGTGGGGGATTATCGTACCTCCTGCATCGAGGCAGTGAATCCTGACGGTACCATGGCTGCGGATTTCCGCTATGTTTCCCATGAAATAACAAAGGGAGCATATAAGATCACGGGAATGCCTGCGGTATATGATGAAGAGGAAATCAGCAGCTCCCTTTCCATCCTTTTGCGTGATGAGAATACCGGCCTGGAGCTGCTGTTGAAATATGGCGTATTTGAAAAGGAAGATGTGATCACACGGGCCGCCGTGCTGAAGAATTCCACAGAGGGGATGGTTTCTCTGGAGAAGATGCTTTCCGTATGCCTGGACATGCCTTTTGGAGAATGGGAAATGATCCATTTCCATGGAAGACATGCCATGGAGCGCCAGGTTGAGCGCACGCCGCTTTGCCACGGGACCGTATCAATCGGAAGCAAGAGAGGAACCTCCAGCCATCATCACAACCCTTCCCTGATTCTGTGCACTCCGCAGACAACGGAAGATGCGGGTGATTGTTATGGAATGACCTTTGTATACAGCAGCAACTTCATCGCAGGCGCTGAAGTGGATCAGATGGGGCAGAGCCGTGTATTTATGGGAATCCATCCGGAATCCTTCTGTTTCCGTCTCGCACCGGGGGAGGTATTTGAGACACCTCAGGTGATTATGAGCTATTCCGACAGGGGCTTTACTGCTCTGTCTCATAATTTCCACAGGATTATCAGTGAGCATATCTGCAGAGGAAAATATAAATATGCAAGAAGGCCGATCCTGATTAACAACTGGGAGGCCACATACTTTGATTTCAATGAAGAAAAAATTCTGAAGATAGCCAGTCAGGCGGCAGAACTGGGAATTGAGATGCTGGTGCTGGATGACGGCTGGTTCGGAAAGCGTGATGGCGACTGTTCCGGTCTGGGCGACTGGTTTGTGAACCTGGACAAGCTGCCGGGCAATCTTTCCAGCCTGTCTGAAAAAATCAACGCCATGGGAATGAAATTCGGGCTTTGGTTTGAACCGGAAATGATTTCTGAGGACAGCGATCTGTACAGGGCGCATCCTGACTGGGCGCTTCAGATTCCGGGAAGAAAGCCCAACCGGAGCAGATTCCAGCTTGTTCTGGACATGTCCCGCCGGGAGGTGAGGGATTATCTGTTTGAACGGATGTCCGATATCCTCAGCAATGCCAAAATCGACTATGTGAAGTGGGATATGAACCGCAGTATGTGCGATATATACAGCGCTTCGCTTCCGGCAGAAAGGCAGGGAGAAGTGTATCACCGCTGTATGCTGGGTGTATATGAGCTTCTGGAAAGGCTGACCGCGGCATTCCCGGATCTCATGATAGAGGGCTGCAGCGGAGGAGGCGGAAGATTTGACGCCGCCATGCTTTATTATTCCCCTCAGATCTGGTGCAGCGATGATACGGATGCCGTGGAAAGGCTGGAGATTCAATATGGAACCTCTTTCCTGTATCCGATTGGGGCTGTGGGCTCCCATGTGTCGGCCTGTCCCAACCACCAGACAGGAAGAATCACTCCTTTCCATACCAGAGGTGTGGTAGCGATGGCAGGAAGCTTTGGCTATGAGCTGGATCTGAATACCCTTCCTCAGGAAGAAAAAGAAGAAGTCAGGAAGCAGGTTTCCGACTATAAGAAGTATTACGAACTCATCCACCGGGGAGATTATTACCGGCTGAACGCTCCCGGGGACGGGAAGGAATTCGTGGCATGGGCTTTCGTATCGGAGGATAAAAAGCAGGTTCTGGTAAATCTTGTGGTAACACACACGCGTGCCAATAGTAAGCCGATATTTATCAAGCTGAAAGGTCTGGATGCTGCTGTTTATCGGTTGGAGGATGGGAGGTGTTTAAGCGGAAGCGCCCTTATGAATGCCGGAATCTGCATTCCTTCCGTTTCAGGGGAATACAGAGCGGTACAGTTTGAACTAACCGCACAATAAGCTGCCGTTTTAATGGAAAGCATAGCAGGTTGTAGTTATCTTAAAAAAACGGATAACGATGCAGGCAGGAAAACTCTCCTGCCTGCATCATCGAATGATAACATTTAGTCTGCTTTCTTCAGACCATCTGCCAAGCCATAAATATCATCTTCTGTTGCGGCAACGCCATCCCATATGATATCTTTTTCGAAAGTCAGGCAGATAATTGTATCAAATGGATCTCTGGCATCAGCAGCTACCTGAATTTCCAGGCTGTCACCTACTTCCAGTATATTAAATTGGTTACAGTTTAAGCCATATGAGGAAAGCAGTTTCCCGGGAGCAGGAAATGTGATAGAATCCTGTACCTCCCAGTTTATAATGTGCAGATATACTTTATTTCCTCTATAAGTAGAACCGCCCCAGTCTCCCGGTAAAATGGGGCCTCCTCTTGTTCCGTAGAGGGCCTTGCCGTATTTTGTAAGCCATTCGCCCAGTTCTGCTAAGCGTTTTACCTGGCAGGGCTCTATCTCTCCATCTCCGGTAGGTCCTACATTCAGAAGATAGTTGCCATCCCTTACTATGATAGATACCAGATTTTTAATCAGTTGTTCTAACGACAGGACAGGACGTCCGGGGATGTATCCCCAGGAATCAGCAATACAGTCATTACTATCCCATGGTTTATCAGTGCGCATGGATCCAAGTCTTCTTTCCCGAACATGGAAATCACCCTCCCAACCACCGCGGTTATTAATCATAATGTCTGGTTGAAGGCTTCTGATCATATTAACAAGTTTTTCGGATTCCCAAAAGTAATTAACCTGTAAAAATTTGCTGTTAATCCAGTCGGGATCTCTTGTCCAACCGTTATCTTTCCAGGAAATTCCTCCAAGAGCAAGCCATTCCCCATCAAACCAAAGCATGTCTATTTTTCCATAGTTGGTCATCAACTCTTTTAATTGTTCCCAACACTGTTTTTTCATTTCCAGTGCGTTTTCCCAGAACATTTCGGGGAAAAAATAACCTGGGAACCGCCAGTCCATAGGAGAATAATAGAAGCCTACTTTTAACCCTTCCGCTCTACAGGCTGCCACGAACTCTTTTACAAAATCTTTGCCCGCAGCACTGTTTATACTGGTATAAGTGCTTGCTTTACTGTCAAAAAGACAGAATCCATCATGATGTCTTGTGGTGAGCACCATATATTTCATGCCTGCTGCTTTTGCCGTTTTCGCCCATTTGGATGCATCAAAAAGTGGGGCATAAAATTCATCTTTTAAACCGGCATATTCTTTTATGTTTAACTGCTCATTAAACATGACCCATTCGCCTTTTCCCAGCATGGAATACAGCCCCCAATGAATAAACATGCCGAATTTGGTATCTCTGAACCATTTCATTTTTTCCTCATCCAGCCGCTCGGCTTTTTCGGGTATGTATGTTTCCCTCATCCTGTCCAATGTTTTCATTTCTTTTATTGTTTTCATATATATTGAATCTCCTTTTTATATTTCTACATATATAATTGCAGAATATAGGGGGAAGTGGCAAGCAACAATTTCCATTCGCATCAACAAATATACATGAGGTTAGATGTATTTTTGTTGAAATGATTGAAAATTGTTGATGGAAAAAGCAATATGCTGATGTTATATTGTTAATGTGAAAAGGGCAGGAACAAAATTCAGAAAGGCAGTGAGAAAAATGGTAAGGAAAAAGTCGTTATGGAAAAGATTAAAAAAACAAGGGGCAATGCAGTTGTTTGTACTTGCGGGTATCTTTTATCTGATTATATTCAATCTTATTCCTATGTTTGGTATTCTTATGGGATTTAAGGATTATTCTATCAGTACCGGTATTAGGGGGATTTTTACCAGTGAGTGGGTAGGATTGAAATACTTTAAAGAATTCATCACAGATTATAAATTTGGTATGTTAGTACGTAATACAGTGGCGCTTAGTGTACTAAAATTGATTTTTACTTTTCCGTTACCCATTCTTTTTGCTTTAATGATCAATGAAATAAAGAATCTAAAATTTAAAAGAGTTTTGCAAACTTGCAGTTATTTGCCGCATTTTATTTCATGGGTAATTATATCCAGCATTTCTTATCAATTCCTGTCTCAGTCAGGGATAATTAACACTCTATTCCAAAAGTTCCATTTGATTTCAAAGCCAATTAAATTTCTGACAGATGCGGATTTATTTTGGGGATTGGCAGTGTCACTGGATATATGGAAGGAGATGGGATGGTGGACGATCATTTTTCTTGCCGCTATCGTAGGGATTAGTCAGGAATATTATGAGGCAGCACAGATTGATGGTGCTACCAGACTGCAAAGAATCCGCTACATCACACTTCCTTGTATCAAAGGTACGATAGTGGTGGTACTGATTATGACAATGGGTAATTTATTTGGAGGAGGTTTAAGCGGATCCAATTTTGAACAATGTTATTTACTTGGAAATAATGTGAACGCAGACACATCTTCCATCATTCAGACATATGTTTTTGATGTCGGGCTGGCTCAGGGAAGGTATTCCTATGCAACAGCAGTGGGATTAATTCAGTCGGTGATATCGCTAATCCTTATTTTTATCAGCAACTGTGTATCAAAGAAAACTGCTGGTGCGGGCTTGTTCTAAAGTAAAATTTAAAAGGAAGGTCGTGCAGATATGAAAAAAAGAAGAAATAGAGAAGACTGGATCATGGATATAACGATATATACACTTTCGCTGATTATTCTATTTGTGACTGTGTACCCTTTTTATTATGTGTTTATGTTGTCTTTTAATGAGGGGATAGATGCTAGTATGGGAGCGATTTATTGGTTCCCAAGAAAGTTTACGCTTGGGAATTACAGTGAATTCTTTACGGACTGGAAATGGTTGCGTGCCCTCGGGATCACAGCTGCAAGGACTGTGTTGGGAACGATATTGGGAATATGGTTTACAACACTTGTTGCATATGGGATTTCTTTTAAAGGACTGATAGGAAAAAAATACTATATGGCCTTTATTATTATATGTATGTACTTTTCAGGAGGTATCATCCCGTATTATATGGTATTAAAAAGTTTACATTTAATTGACAGTTTTTTTGTTTATATTATTCCGGGTATGTTAAATTTATTTTACATTACAATCGGGCGGACTTTTTTTGAAGGAATACCTGAATCATTAAGAGAATCAGCTAAAATCGATGGAGCCGGAGAACTGAGAATATTTACCAGCATTATAATGCCGATATCCAAGCCCTTTATGGCAACGCTTGCATTGTTTGTAGGGGTTGGACATTGGAACAACTGGTATGATTCCACATTTTTTATAAAGGATAAAATGTTAAGGACACTACCGTACCTGCTAATGGAAATTGTAAATCAATTTCAAAGTACATCAAGCGCATCCAACGCTGCAGCATACAGGATGACGACAGGAACTACGAGTCTGTCGATCCAACTTGCGGCAATGGTGATATCCGTGGTTCCGATTATCTTCATCTATCCGTTTCTCCAGAAATATTTTGTGACTGGAATGATGGTAGGTGCGGTAAAAGAATAAATTCATTAATGGAGGGAATGACATGAGAAAGAAATTTGTATCAATTATTTTGGGTGTGGCCTGTATGGCATCTTTACTAACAGGATGCCAGATGAAAGACAGTTCTCAGCCTGGCCAGGAAGTTTCAGGAACGCAGAAGCAGGAGACGGCTGGCCAGGAGAGTAGTGCATCAGAAACGGAAGGGAATGTGCAGGATGCCGTTACTTTAGACTTATATCTTGATTTTACCTGGTATCCTGTTGATAGTTGGACGGGGATTATTCCTGAGACTCTGACAGAAAACGGAGGAGTGTATTTTGATGTAACACGTTCTGCGGATGACAGTCAGCTTGGCCTTATGATCGCTTCAGGGGAACTGCCTGATGTGATTTATACAGATAAGGAGATAGACAGGCTTTGTGACAGTAATCTTTGTTATAGTTATAATGAACTGATCGAGAAGTATGGAGTTGATCTGCAGCCTACAGAAGATCGAATTGCCATTGCTAAGAGCCATAATGCAGACAAAGAAGATCCGAACTATTATACAATCCTTAATTGTTACAGTACGAATGAGGAGTGGAACAATGCAAAAGGAGTAGTACGTAATACACCATGCCTGTATTATCGAAAGGATATTTGGGAGGAGTTAGGAAAACCTGAAATGAATACTTTGGAGGATATTGCCAATGTATGTATGATGGTGAAAGAGAAGTATCCTGAGATGATTACTGTTAATGCAGGTAATCCGTCATGGCGTCTGGGAGCATTTAAGAGTTGGATGGGAAATGGAAATGATTTTGTCTATGCGGAGGATGGAAGTGTTATACTCAGCGATATGACAGAAAATTATTATGAATATCTGAGTTATGTGAATCAGATGTATAGGAATGGATTAATTTCTGAAGAAAATCTTGCTATTACGAATGAGGATGATGCCAAGCAACAGGCAATCAGCGGAAAATGTTTTATCTATGAATGGAATTTGAGGCCTACTCAGTTGGAACAGTTGAATACTGCGACCAAGGAAGTTATTGAAGGGGCGGAATGGGCTGCTATTCCTATTCCTGATGATGCAAAGGAGATTGTAGGGGCCGGTTCAGGATGGGCTGGAGTATTTATCTCTAAGAATTGTAAAGATCCGGAAGCCGCAATTAAGATGATTTCATATATGAGTAGCGAAGAGGGACGTCATCTTGCATTGTGGGGAAGGGAAGGCGTTGAATATGAGCTTGATGAGAACGGTGTTCCCCTTTTCTCAGAGGAATGGCAGAAAGCAGCAAAAAATCAGGATGAAATCAACAGTAAATATAATAACACGTATAATATGTGTGTAACAGAATTGGATGAGGCTTATTCTTTCTATTCTGGTGTAAATCCGGAACTACTTGAGGGATTTGTGAAAAATACCAATAAAATTGTGAATTATCCTGAATTGTCTATCGCGTTGCCGCCTTCAACCTCTGACATGGGTGTTGTCCTTGCAAAGATTAAGGAAGCAAGGGAGGCAGAACTGGTGAAAATATATACAGCGGAATCAGATAAAGCCTTTGAAAAAGCATATCAGGACTATATGGATCTGTTAGAGCAGATTGGTTCACAGGAACTGAATAGTTATATGACAGAGCGTACCAACGAAGTGAAAACAGAATTTGGGTTTTAATGACTGATGAGGAGGATCCGTTTATAACGGATCCTCCTTTAATATGAATAAAGGATAAACAGAAAGTAATATTTTACATGTTTATATTTCGATAATCGGAAGGAGAAACCGATTCATATTTACGGAATATACGGGCAAATTGCGTGGAACTGTTGTAGCCTACTTTATGGGCAATTTCATCTATTGTATTTGAAGAAGAGGATAAAAGCTGTTTGGCGACCGCAATCCTTTCCTTATGCAGGTAGGTAAGATATGACTGGCCTGTTGTCTTTTTGAAAAAGTTAGAGATATAATTAGGATGAAAGCCTGTTGCCTCTGCAAGATCATCCAGAGAGAGATCTTTTTGATAATTTTCTTTTATAAATTCCATAAGCTGGCGAAGCAAAGGGACATTTTCGGATTCCATCCATAACTTTTTCATTTCCTCTTTTTTCTGGCAAATCAGATTCAACATATAGTTGGATAGTTGCTCAAAAGTGTCTATCCCATCAGGCAGAGATGGAATAGGGTTGAATGGATCGGGTATTCCTTTGTTTTTTAGATAGAGGTTAATATTCTGGAAGAAACTGATGAAGATCTGTTCCAGATAAACGCGGGAAGGCTGCTTTACCAACTGCACCCGCTCTATATTGTTGTAGAGGGTAGCCCGCATTTTGTCCTCTTCATTTTCTACAAAAATTTGAATACAATCCTGGTAAGAGAAGGCAGCGGTTCTAGCCAGACTATCATTACCTTCAAACACCTCTTGATAGAATACACGCTGACAGGCGTTTATGTAAAGGGCATGTATTTTATGCACGGAATTGGAACTTATACTGATGCCGCATAGCAAAGGAGTGCCCATTGCCTGATATAGTTTGTCTGGCAGACTAGCAGGTTTTATAAAAAAATTTTCGTGATTGCAGACAAACACCAGCTGATTTCGTTCTTTTAAAGGATAGGCATAGCAAGTATTATAATATTCCTGAAGAAGAATCTTGCAGGAATCAATATTTTCTGGAAATACTTTTGGAGATATTACTAAAACGGTAAAGTAAGTGCAGGGAAACATCTCGGTCAGTATTTCTTCTGTCAATAAAAGATCTGACGCAGATATCTCATACAGGAGCATGGTTTGCAGCTTAATATAATAGGAATGATAGGCGGTTTTAAGTCTGGTTTGTTTTTTTTCGTAAGATTTTAAAATTGTAGTTTTCAATATTTCTTCATTAATAGGTTTTAAAATAAAATCTGTTATATTATATTTGATTGCTGTTCTGGCATACTCAAAATCCGCATGACTGGTGAGAATGACAATATCACTGGGAAGGTTCTTTGTACGGATCTGATTAATTAGTACAAATCCATCCATTACTGGCATTCGAATGTCTGTAATGATTAAGTCCGGTGTTTCATTTTTTAGAACAGCCAGGGCATTTGGTACGTTGAGGGCTGTAGATATACTGACTGGAAAAGGCAGATCGAATATTTCACGGATCATAAAGCTGCAACCGTTCAAAAGGGTGTGTTCGTCATCAACGATTAATATTTGGAACATAGATGGATTCCTTCCTTACAACAATTGTGGTTTGAGTACTATTTTCTTCCAATGTCATGAAAATACGGGCCTGTTTACGATATAAAATATTCAGGCGTTCTTTTATATTATATAGTGCACAACCATTGTGTTTACTCTGAAACTCTGAAAGCTGTCCGTTACCATTCAGAAGGTTATTCACTTCTGCAAGGCGTTCTGGAGAAATTGTTTTTCCTGTGTTGGAAATGACGATATAAGTCAGTTCCTTTTCGGAAAAAGCAGAAACTGAGAGCGTGCAGTCATGAAAAGTATTTGAAACTCCGTAAATAATGGAATTTTCTAATATTGGCTGCAAAATAAAAGAAGGAAGCTTTAGGGAATACAAACTTTCTTCAATCTGAAAAGAATAATTAAGGCGATTGCCAAAACGGTGTTTCTGAATCTTAAGATAATGCTGGGCCAGGTTCAATTCGTCTTCCAATGTAACATATTTAGTAGAAATAGATACCGATTCACGGATCAAAGCAGAGAGAGAATATATCATATCTGCAACCATTTTATCCCGATTTTGCAATGCAAGCATCCGGATATTTTCTAAAGTTCCATATATAAAATGGGGATGGATCTGTGCCTGCAAGGCCTGATACATAGCATCCTGATTCAAGAATTCCATTTTTTGAACTTTTGAGATTAAAGTAGAGTTTTCTTTAAACAGATCATTGTAGGAACAAATTAAATGGAGCAGTTCGTCATATTGCTGCCTATATTTCTGTGATGTTACTTGATAAAGTGTCAGATCAGCAGGATCGGAATTCCGAATATAATTAGAAAAATCCATTATCTGACGGGATAGATCTCTGGTGTCCAGAAAAAAATAGAACAAAAGGAAAAACAAAGGACAGGTAATGAGTACATTTATGACTGGAAGCAGATTATTTGACTGTGAAGGTAGGTCGATCAGCCTTCCGGTAAGGACAATCTGTAGGTTGAGGTCGGGAATTGTGGCTTTATGAATATACTTCCCGGATAAGTAGTCTGTGGTGACGGTATTATCCGGCAAGGAAGTTATTTGTTCTGGTGAAGGGAGCAGAGCGGCATCAGAACGGCTGTAAAGCAGCTGATTGTCCTGATAAACAGCAAAATGTGCATTTGGCAGAAGCGTGTTATTTTCAAACTGGGAAAAATAACTTGTAAGAACTTCCGGGCGGATTCCTAGTTCCATATAACCAATAACGTGTTCATAGTTATACGCATATAATTTTTTGTATGCATAAAGATGAAAAATGGAATTCGGAGAAGTTGATACTATATACCAGAGTGTATCAGTAGGTATAGAGGTTATAAGCTGTTCTTCTTCATTTTCGTTGAGAGGAAGATCAGATAATGGATAAAAGGGATCCGCATAAAGCAATTCGGGCTTACTGCTGTATATACGCAGAGAATCAATAGAGATATTAGAATTGCGCAGACTATTACATTGGCTGCGAATTGTTTTTTTCAGGGAATAAAGCATTTTACTTTTGAGGGAATAAATATCCAGATAATAGGTGATTTCAGGTATATTTTCCAAAGAAGAAAAAACATAGTCAGCATTTGCCATGGATAACTTTAAAGTAGAAAGTGAATTCAACAGATGTGTCTGTTGAATAGATAAGGTGTTATTGATAAAATGAAGATTTAGAATAAAAAGATAACTTCCCCATAAAACAATAATTGGTATAACGATGGTGAGAAAAAATTTGTGTGTAAATCGGGATACCAGATTGTTGGATTTGTTAAACTTTTTCATTGGAGGAAAATTCTTATTACTCATAAAATTATTATATCATATAGATATAAAAAGGAAAATAGGAAAAAATTGTGATGGCGCCCGTCTATGTAGAAACTTTACCTACATCAATTTTACCTTTGCCAAAAAGACCGGGTAAGGGTATAATAAATACGATTAGATTGGAGACAGAATTGTATGATACAGGAAATTTTCAGACTTTACGCGGAACGGAGTTCCTTTTTTGGAGAACTGATTCTGCAGCATATACGTATTGCAGGCATTTCTGTGGCAATATCCCTTTTTCTGGGACTGGTTATCGGGGTGCTTATCAGTGAATTCCGGAAGCCTGCGCAGATCATTATGAATATTATAAACGTACTTTATACCATACCGTCTATTTCCATGCTGGGATTTCTGATCCCCTTTACGGGAATCGGCAATAAGACGGCAATTATTGCATTGAGTATTTATGGGCTTCTGCCCATTGTGCGCAATACCTATACGGGAATAAATACGATCCAGCCCTTTTTGACGGAAGTCGCGTCCGGGATGGGCAGCACCAGAATGCAGATCCTGTTCCGGGTGAAGCTGCCTTTGGCTTTGCCGGTAATTCTGGCGGGTGTGAGAAGCATGGTGGTGATGACGATTTCCTTAAGCGGAATTGCTTCCTATATCGGGGCTGGCGGTCTGGGTGTTGCCATTTACAGAGGGATAACCACCAATAATGCGGCCATGACCTATGCAGGAAGTATCCTTATAGCTTTAGTGGCGTTGATTTCCGACAGGCTGATTTATCTGCTGGAGAAGAAGATTCCCTGGAGCGAAGGCGCGAGAGACAGAAGGGAGCGGCAGGCATGAGTATTATTTCACTGACAGATATAACTGCTTCCTATGGGAGCAAGGGGGTACTGAAGCATTTCAGCCTGGATATCGGGCAGGGGGAATTCGTAATGCTGATCGGTACCTCCGGCTGCGGGAAAACCACGGCTCTGAAGCTTATGAACGGGCTGCTGAAGCCTGACGCGGGCCGGGTGGTGGTGAACGGGAAGGATCTGGCGGATACGGATCTCACCGCCCTGCGCAGAAAACTGGGTTATGTCGTGCAGGAAACAGGACTTTTTCCGCACCTGACTATAGAAAAAAATATTTCCTACGTAGCCGATTTATACGGAAAACGGGATAAAAAGGCTGTACGGGAAAGAGTGAGCCAGCTGCTCGCTCTGGTGGAGCTGCCGGAAGAGGTGCGCAGAAGATATCCCGACGAGTTGTCGGGCGGTCAGAAGCAGCGTGTCGGAATCGCGAGGGCATTGATGAATTCTCCTGAGATCATGCTGATGGACGAGCCTTTCGGCGCCGTGGATGAGATTACCCGCCGCAGGCTTCAGGAGGAAATAGGCAGGATACACCGCCAGCAAAAGGAAACAATTGTGTTTGTTACTCATGATATTGATGAGGCGCTGCGTCTTGGCACCCGTATTGTTGTTATGGATGAGGGGAAGATAATCCAGGATGGGACGCCGGAAGAAATCAGGGCGAACCCGGCTACAGATTTCGTGAAAAAGCTGATATCCGACAGATAATGAGTAAGTATGGAACTTTATTAACCGAAGCAGGAAGGGAGACAAAAAACATGAAAAGGAAATTGGCATTATTTTTAACAGCAGCTCTTGCTATAGGTACTCTGGCCGGCTGTGGAAAAGAAAAGGAACCTATTAAAATCGCGTCGAAGCCCATGACGGAACAATATGTCCTCACGGAGATTCTGGGTCAGCTCATAGAAAATGATCTCGGGGTTCCCGTGGAAATCACAAAGGGAATCGGCGGCGGAACCACAAATATCCAGCCGGCGCTTCTGAAGGGTGATTTTGATTTGTATCCCGAATATACGGGAACGTCCTGGATGACGGTGCTGAAGCATGAAAAAGAAGATGATTCCGATGTGTTATATGAGAACCTGCAGAAGGAATATAATGATATGGGGCTTACCTGGAGCGGATTGTACGGCTTTCAGAATTCCTATGTGCTTGCTGTAAGAAAGGAAGCGGCGGATACCTATGGCCTTGAGACCTTCAGTGACCTGGCTGCGGCATCTGAAAATCTGATTTTCGGAGGAAATCCGGACTATATGGAGAGAGAAGACGGATATCCCATGATCTGTGAAGCTTACGGAATGAATTTTAAGGGGACGGTGGATGTAGATATCGCCCTGAAATATCAGGCGATGGCAAATAAAGAGATTGATGTGACCAATGCCTTTACCACCGATGCCCAGCTGGCGGCGGCCGATGTGAAGCTGCTGCAGGACGACAAGAGCCTGTTTGCCACCTATTATGCAGGAACCGTCGTTCGGACGGATACCCTTGAAAAATATCCCGGTCTTGCAGATACGCTGGAAAAGCTTACCGGACAGATTTCCGATGACGAAATGCGTAATATGAACTATCAGGTGGAAGTGGAAAGCAAAGACGAAAAGGAAGTGGCCAAAGCGTTTCTTATCGAAAAGGGCCTTATCAAGAAGTAGCAGGAGAGTGTTTATGTACAGAGAACATACCAGAGAAGTAAAAATAGGCGACAGGGTAATCGGCGGCGGGAATCCGGTGCTGATTCAGTCCATGACCAATACAAGAACCGAGGATGTGGAGGCGACTGTGGCTCAGATCCTCCGCCTGGAAGAGGCCGGCTGTGATATTATCCGCAGCACGGTCCCCAATATGGAAGCGGCTAAGGCGATCAGGGAGATCAAAAAGAGGATCCACATCCCGCTTGTGGCGGATATTCATTTCGATAATAAAATGGCCATTGCAGCCATGGAAAACGGAGCGGATAAAATCCGCATCAATCCCGGCAATATCGGTGGGAAGGAAAATGTGGCGGCTGTTGTAAGCGTGGCGAAGGAAAGAAATATTCCCATCAGGGTAGGTGTAAACAGCGGATCCCTGGAACGGCAGCTTGTGGAGAAATACGGCGGCGTTACGGCGGAAGGGATTGTGGAGAGCGCCCTGGATAAGGTAAAAATGATCGAGGATCTGGATTATAACAACCTGGTAATCAGCATCAAATCCTCTGATGTCCTCATGTGCATCAAGGCTCATGAAATACTGGCGCAGAAAACGGATTATCCTCTGCACGTGGGAATTACGGAAGCGGGAACCCTGTGGAGCGGGAATATTAAATCGTCCATAGGCCTGGGAATCATACTCTATGAGGGAATCGGTGATACCATACGTGTATCTTTGACAGGGGATCCGGTGGAAGAGGTCCGCACGGCCAAGCTGCTGCTGCGCACTCTGGGACTCCGCAAGGGCGGTATCGAGGTGGTGAGCTGCCCTACCTGCGGCAGGACAAAAATTGATTTGATAGGTCTTGCCAATCAGGTGGAGGCCATGGTGGCGGATATCCCTTTGGACGGCGTGAAGGTAGCTGTTATGGGATGTGCGGTAAATGGGCCCGGAGAGGCCAGGGAAGCGGATATAGGAATTGCAGGCGGCGTTGGAGAAGGTCTTTTGATTAAAAAAGGAGAGATTATACGTAAAGTCCCGGAAGAGGAGCTCCTTTCGGTACTCCGCGACGAACTGCTGCATTGGGAGGCATAAATGGCAAAGGCTTTTTTTGAGGTATTCCCCGGATTAAAACTGGAAAGCAAGCTGAAAAGCCTGTTTGAGCAGACCTGTATAGAACGGGTCACGGCTACGAAACAGAAGGATTTTGTGCGGATTTATCTGACCAGCGATCGTTTGATACAGAAGGAAGATATTTTCACGGTGGAAAAGGAGATCAAAAAGCAGCTTTTCTCCGGATGCAATATCACTATTAAAATATATGAAAAATATCGTCTTTCTTCCCAGTATAACCCGGAAAAGCTTCTGGAGGTTTACCGGGAAAGCATCCTGCTGGAACTGCAGGAATACAGCCATTTGATGTACAGTATGTTTAAGAATGCGGAGATTTCATTCCCGGAGGGGGGACGCATGAATCTTTGCATTGAGGATACTGTGCTCGCCAGAACCAAAAGTGATGAATTGACGAGGATTCTGGAAAAAGTCTTTTTTGAACGCTGCGGCCTGCCTGTGAATGTATTTGTGGAGTACCGGGAGGCGCGGACAGGAAGGTTCAAGGAAGAGGATGATATTTTCATAGCCCGCAGAGTGGCGGAGATCGCTTCGCGCTATGTAGGATCCAAGCACGGCGGCGGTCAGGACGGAGAAGGATATCAGCAGATGCCTTCTGCAGCCGCCCAAGGCGGCGGACAGACGGACCCCATGAAGGCGGATACCGCTTATGAGGCTTATCTGGCCGGAGCGGCGCAGAATGCCGCCAGGGCAGAAGGCGGACAGGATGGGAATGCTCAGGGCGCTCCCTTTGACGGGGGGACGATTAAGGGCAAGGCCCCCAATACCGGAACAGTCCTTAAGGGACCCGGACTGGAAGGAAAGACCTTTTCCGGAAAGAAGTCCGGCGGCTTTGGCAGAGGAAAGGGAAAGTTCAAGGGAGACGGCGATTTTTTCAAGTCTGCCAAGCGTTCTGATAATCCCGATGTCCTTTATGGCAGAGACTTTGAAGAAGAAGCCATTGCCATTGAAGATATCATGGGTGAAATCGGTGAGGTGGCTATCCGCGGGAAAATCCTGAATCTCGATAAAAGAGAAATTAAGAATGAGAGAACGATTCTCATTTTTGATGTGACGGATTTTTCTGATACCATGACGATTAAAATGTTCGCAAAAAACGAACAGGTAGCGGAAATCTGTGAAGGAATCAAGCCGGGCGCCTTTGTAAAAATAAAGGGAATCACCATGATTGACAAATTCGACGGGGAACTGACCATAGGTTCCATCGTAGGCGTCAAGAAAATCAGCGATTTCACACACAGCCGTATGGATCACAGCGTGCGCAAAAGGGTGGAGCTGCACTGCCATACCAAAATGAGCGATATGGACGGGGTATCGGAAGCCAAGGATATCGTGAAGAGGGCTTATCAGTGGGGACATCCTGCGATTGCCATCACGGATCATGGCGTGGTACAGTCGTTTCCCGATGCCAACCATCTTATCGATGATCTGTGGAAGGCAGAAAAGGGCAAAAGAAAAGATGCGGGAGATCCCAATCCTGATAAAAATGATTTTTTCAAAGTCATTTATGGGGTGGAGGCCTACCTGGTGGACGATTTGAAGGAAATAGTCACCAATGGGAAAGGACAGCCCCTTAAGGGAAGCTATGTGGTGTTTGATATTGAAACCACAGGTTTTTCCCCTATCAAAAATAAGATTATTGAAATAGGGGCGGTCAAGGTCATAAATGGGGAAATTACTGAGAGATTTTCCACTTTTGTGAATCCCCAGGTGCCGATTCCCTTTGAAATCGAAAAGCTCACCAGCATCAATGATGAAATGGTTATGGAAGCCCCTGTGATAGAGGAGGTCCTGCCCCGGTTCCTGGAATTCTGTGAAGGATGCGTTCTCGTGGCCCACAACGCCAGCTTTGATATCAGCTTTATCAGGGAAAATGCGGAAAGGCAGCAGCTTCCTTTCGACTATACATATGTGGATACCGTGGGAATCGCCAGGGTCCTTTTGCCCCATCAGGCGAAGCATACGCTGGACGCAGTGTGCAAAAGCCTGGGAATATCCCTGGAAAACCATCACCGCGCCGTGGATGACGCGGAGGCTACCGCAGAGATTTTTATCAAGCTGTCGGATAAACTACTGAAGGATGATGTGGATACCCTGGCCAAAGTGAACTCCCTGGGAGATTCCAATCCGGATATTGTAAAAAAACTGCCTACCTATCATGCTATTATTCTGGCTAAAAACAATACGGGGAGAGTGAATCTGTATAAACTGATATCGGAATCCCACCTGACCTATTATGCGAAGAGGCCCCGCGTGCCAAAGAGCCTGTTCCAGAAATGCAGGGAAGGGCTGATACTCGGCAGCGCCTGTGAGGCCGGAGAGCTGTACCGGGCCCTGCTGGACGAAAAAAGCGATGCGGATATAGCCAGGATAGTGAATTTTTATGATTATCTGGAAATACAGCCTTCCGGAAATAATAAATTCATGATCAATGAGGAAAAGATCCGGAATATAAATTCCATCGAAGATATTCAGGAAGTGAATAAACGGATTGTGGCGCTGGGAGAACAGTATAATAAGCCTGTGGTCGCCACCTGTGATGTGCATTTCCTGGATCCGGAGGATGAGGTATACCGCCGGATTATCATGGCAGGCAAAGGATTCAAGGATTCTGATGATCAGGCGCCTCTGTATCTTCGCACCACAGAAGAAATGCTGGAGGAATTCCAGTATCTGGGAAGTGATAAAGCGGAAGAGGTGGTGATTACCAACACGAACCTGATTGCGGATCAGATAGAAACAATCTCTCCCGTACGGCCTGATAAGTGTGCGCCGGTCATCCCGGACAGCGATAAGACACTGACGGATATTTGTTACAATAAAGCCCACGAAATGTACGGGGAAGAACTGCCGACTATCGTGGAGGAGCGTCTGAAAAAAGAATTGAACTCCATTATCACGAATGGATTTGCGGTTATGTATATCATAGCCCAGAAGCTGGTATGGAAATCAGTGGAGGACGGCTATCTGGTAGGCTCCCGTGGTTCCGTAGGCTCCTCGCTCGTGGCATTCATGGCGGGAATCACAGAAGTAAATGCTTTAAGCCCGCATTATTATTGTATGAAATGCCATTATAATGATTTTAATTCCCCGGATGTAAAAGCCTATACCGGCAAGGCCGGCTGTGATATGCCGGATAAAACCTGTCCGGTTTGCGGTGAACCGTTGGAAAAAGACGGTTTTGATATCCCTTTTGAAACATTCCTGGGATTTAAGGGAGATAAGGAGCCGGATATCGACCTGAACTTCTCCGGAGAATACCAGAGTAAGGCCCATAAATATACGGAGGTAATTTTCGGCGCGGGACAGACCTTCCGTGCGGGAACTATAGGCACGCTGGCCGATAAAACAGCCTTCGGCTATGTGAAAAATTATTATGAGGAAAGAGGCTCCAAGAAAAGAACCTGTGAAATCAACCGGATTGTAACAGGCTGTACCGGAATCCGCAGAAGTACGGGACAGCATCCGGGCGGTATCATTGTTCTGCCTCTCGGAGAAGAGATCAATTCCTTTACACCGGTGCAGCACCCGGCCAATGATATGACAACGGATACGGTAACGACCCATTTTGATTACCATTCCATTGACCATAACCTGCTGAAGCTGGATATACTGGGACACGATGATCCTACCATGATCCGTATGCTGCAGGATCTCACCGGGGTGGATCCCACCACAATTCCGCTGGATGATCCGCAGGTAATGTCTTTGTTCCAGAATACCAATGCTTTGGGAATTACGCCGGAACAAATCGACGGCTGTCTGCTGGGGGCGCTGGGAATACCGGAGTTCGGTACGGAATTTGCCATGCAGATGCTTCTTGATACCAAGCCCACATCCTTTTCCGATCTGGTGCGTATTGCGGGTCTGGCCCATGGTACGGATGTTTGGCTGGGAAATGCCCAGACGCTGATTAAGGAAGGGAAGGCGACCATTTCCACCGCCATCTGTACAAGGGATGATATCATGCTCTATCTGATTGAGATGGGTGTGGAAAGCAGCCTTGCCTTCACCATAATGGAGAGCGTGCGTAAAGGTAAAGGCCTTAAGCCGGAAATGGAAGAGGCCATGCTGGCGGCCAATGTGCCGGACTGGTATATATGGTCCTGTAAAAAGATTAAATATATGTTCCCCAAGGCCCATGCGGCTGCTTACGTTATGATGGCCTGGCGTATCGCCTATTGCAAGGTGAATTATCCTCTGGCTTATTATGCCGCGTTTTTCAGTATCCGTGCCTCCGCCTTTTCCTATGAGCTGATGTGTCAGGGGCAGAAGCATCTGGAATCGGTTATGGCTGATTATAAACGCCGGAGTGATGTTCTTTCCAAAAAAGAACAGGATGCAGCGAGAGATATGAAGGTGGTGCAGGAGATGTACGCCAGAGGCTTTGATTTTGTGCCTATCGATATCTTTTCGGCTCAGTCACGGAGTTTTCAGGTGGTGGATGACAAGATCATGCCGTCCCTGAACAGTATCGACGGTTTGGGGGAAAAGGCTGCTGATGCCATTGTGGAGGCGGCCAAGGACGGACCGTTCCTTTCCAAGGATGATTTCAGGCAGCGGACCAAGGTTTCCAAGACGGTTGTTGATTTGATGGATGATCTGAAGCTGCTGGGTGATCTGCCGGAATCCAACCAGATCAGTCTGTTTGATTTCGCAATATAATAAATGTTTTCAGGGACCGGATAGTCTGGTGATCAGGCACCGGCCCCTGATTTTTAATTTGAAAGTTAACAAGGGGGAAATGGATTTGGTTATTAAATTCAATGAATGTGGATCTTATTCTAAAGCAGAATGTATGGACGGGGAGGAAGCCGAAAAAGTTATGCCTCTTATGTCCACAACAGAGCAGTATCTTCTGGGACTTAAGGCTGGGAAGGTTTTGCGGAAAATACATGAGCTGACGGCACCTGAAGATATGCTGAATTGGGAGGAACGTTACTTTGCGGTAATGGATGAACGAATTGATGAATATTGCTCCAGCGGAACCTTTTTTGAGGGCAGTGATGTTGTGATTGATTATATGGAACATAATCGCTCTTTATTGCGTGGACGTCCGCAATGCTTTCTTCATGGGGATTATCATGAGGGTAACTTAATGGTCAGCGCTGATAGTGAAATTTATGTAATCGATCTGCCTGATGAGGAATTTGGTAACTGCGGGGATCCATGGTATGATTTTAAGACATTCGGAGAGAACGGCAATGCATATTTTTCTACGGGATTAGTGCGCGGCTATTTTGACGGGGAGCCACCACAGATTTTTTGGGATGTGTTAACATATTATATCGTTACTGCCGCACTTACATCTATTGTATGGAAGAAATATCATAATCCCGATGATTTATCAGAGGCGCTGCGTTGGAATGAGGAAATTGCACGGAATCTGAAAGACGGGCATTCACCCTTGATGAAATGGTATCTGAAAGATTTTTATATTCAATACACGGATGGAATCCCGTATAAACTCAAAGCCCCATTTGATTTTTCGTTTCTCAGTAAATATGGCAAAGTTTTCAAGGTTTTTGACAACCAGGATTCAGGCAATATCTGTTTTGGAGTGACAAATGGAATAAATAAATATTTTATTAAGTATGCAGGTGCGCCGACTGCCAGGGCCTGCGTTAGTGCCGGGGAAGCTGTTGAGAACCTTAAACGAACAGAGCCTGTTTATCATGACTTAGCCCATCCGAATCTTATCCGATTGATTGCGTCCGAAGAAATCGGCGGCGGCTTTGCCATGATATTCGAGTGGAGCGATGCGGAGTGTATGCATCCGATGTATCCGCGTTCGCGCCAGAAATTTTTAAAGATGACACTGGAAACAAGGTATCAGGTTTACGAGGAAATCCTTGAATTCCATATCCATGCAGCAAAAAAGGGATATGTGGCTATTGATTTTTATGATGGAAGCATTATGTATGATTTTGGCAGACACAAAACCATACTTTGCGATGTGGATTTTTATTCAAAAACCCCCTATATGAATCAAATGGGAAGATTATGGGGAAGCTCACGCTTTATGTCCCCGGAAGAATATCAGCTGGGTGCAGTCATAGATGAAGTTACCAATGTTTATACAATGGGTGCGACTGCATTCGCTTTGTTCGGCAATGACCGGGATAAGTGTATTGAGGAGTGGAAAATAAGCAAAGAATTATTTAATGTGGCCCAAAAGGCTGTTAGCAAAGAACGCGATAAGCGGCAGCAGACGATAGAACAGCTGCTTGAGGAATGGCGGGAAGCAAGATGCAATAGATAACAGAAAAGGTCAAAATCCTTAAAGAAAAGGTCAAGAATCGGAAAGAAATCCTGTTCTGTAATTAATATAATGTACTTATGAAAAAAGAAAATGTTCCTGTGTCATGGGGACAGTAGCTTTTTAAGCATCAAATATAAGGAGGGCATATGATCAGGATAATCGACAACAAAATCTACTGCAGACAGGACAAAGAGCTTCTTGTTATTGAACCCTGGGGACCCAACAGTCTGCGCATAAGGGCTACGCAGAACCATACCTTTAACAGGGATGAGGAAACTTCCGCACTTCTTCCGGCAATGGCCAGTTCACCGGAACTGAAGACGGATGGAAAAAGTGCTACTATTGTAAACGGCAAAATCCGCTGTGAGCTTATGGTGACAGGAAAAATCAAGTTTTATAACCAGAAAGGGGAGCTCCTTCTGGAGGAATTTGACAGGAACCGGTTCCGGGAAAATGTGGAAGGGGAATTTAACAGCGCACTGGAAATCAGCCCCCGTACCTTTACTCCTATTATGGGAACCGAAAATTATAAACTGACCGTAAGGTTTGAACCCAATGACGGAGAAAAAATTTACGGTATGGGACAGTATCAGCAGCCTTATATGGATATGAAGGGCTGCGTGGTGGAACTTGCCCACCGGAATTCCCAGGCCAGTATACCCTTTGCCCTTTCTAATAAGGGATACGGCATGCTCTGGAATAATCCGGCCATAGGCAGTGTAACCTTCGGAAAAAACCTGACAGAGTGGACTGCGCTTTCCACAAGACAGATGGATTACTGGATCACTGTGGGGGATACACCGGCAGAGATCGAGGAAGCTTATGCAGATGCCACAGGCAAGGTTCCCATGATGCCGGATTACGGCTGCGGGTTCTGGCAGTGCAAGCTCCGTTATCAGACCCAGGAGGAACTGCTGGAGGTAGCCAGGGAATATAAGAGAAGAGGACTGCCCATTTCTGTTATCGTAGCCGATTATTTCCACTGGCCTCATCAGGGAGATTGGAAATTTGATAAGGATTACTGGCCGGATCCGAAAGCCATGGTGGAAGAACTGGAGAGCATGGGCATCAAGCTTATGGTATCTATCTGGCCCACAGTGGACTCGGAAAGTGAAAATTATAAGGAAATGGAAGAACTGGGCTATTTAAGCCGCAACGATTTCGGAAAGAGAATGTATCAGCTGGGAGATGCCGCTGTTTTTGATCCTACCAATCCTGATGCAAGAAAATTTGTATGGGACAAGATCAAGAAAAATTATTATGATGATGGCATCCGTATTTTCTGGCTGGATGAAGCGGAACCGGAATTCACCAATTATGAATACAGCAACCATCGCTTTTACCTGGGATCCGATCTGGAAATCGGAAATGTTTTCCCCAGAGAATATGCCCGAATGGCCTATGAGGGAATGGAAGAGGCAGGACAGGAAAACATAGTCAACCTGCTTCGCTGTGCCTGGGCAGGAAGCCAGAAATACGGTGCTCTTGTGTGGTCGGGGGACATTGATTCCAGCTTCCGTTCTTTAAGAAGCCAGCTCGCCGCCGGGCTTAATATGGGACTGGCGGGTATTCCGTGGTGGACAACAGATATCGGAGGCTTCCACGGCGGTAATATTTATGATGAGGATTTCAAGGAAGTGCTGGTAAGATGGTTTGAGTTCGGCGCTTTCTGTCCTGTATTCCGCCTGCATGGTTTCCGCGAACCCTTCAAGGAACCTCTTGGCACTACCGGAGGAGGAAAATCAATAAGCGGTGCAGAAAATGAAGTGTGGAGTTATGGTGACGAGGTGTACGGAATCTGTAAGAAATATCTGGAGCTTCGTGAAAAAATGCTTCCTTATGTAAAACGTCTTATGACCGAAGCCCACGAAAAGGGTACTCCGGTTATGCGGCCCCTGTTCTATGATTTCCCGGAGGATGGGAAATGCTGGGAAACGGAAGATGAGTACATGTTTGGCCCCGAGATCCTGGTTGCCCCGATTCTTTATGAGAAGCAGAGAGAAAGAACTCTGTATCTGCCGGAGGGTGAATGGCGCAGCTTAAATGACGGAAGCGTATACAAGGGCGGATGCATGATTACCTGTGATGCTCCCATAGATGCCATTCCTGTTTTTGTAAAAAAGGGATGCCTGGAAGAATTAACATTTTAAAAGGAATAAGTGATTATGGATTTTGTAAAAGTAAAGGGAAAAGAATTCTATTATAAAGGGGAGCCGATTCTGTTTTCCGGACTGGGCGTGGGTTCCTGGCTGAATATGGAGCATTTCATGCTCGGGCTTCCAGGAACGGATGCTCAGATAAGAAAGACTTTTGAAGAGGTGCTGGGAAAAGAAGACGGAGAGAAATTTTTTGAATCTTTTATTCTGAATTTCCTCACCGATGAAGATTTCCGTTTCCTGAAGGAAACAGGAGTGAATCTGCTTCGCGTTCCCTTCAGCTACAGGCTGTTTATAGATGACCTGAATCCCCATACCTACAAAGAGGAAGGCTTCCGCTATATGGACCGGCTGCTGGCACTGTGTACGAAATATGAGATTTTCCTCATGCCTGATCTGCATACAACGCCCGGCGGGCAGAACCCGGACTGGCATTCCGACAATATGACCGGGATACCTCAGTTCTGGCATTTCCGTATTTTTCAGGAGCAGATTGTGAAGCTGTGGAAGGAGATTGCCTCAAGGTATAAGGAAGAACCTTTTCTTCTGGGGTATGATCTTCTGAATGAACCGTTTTTAATGCCTAAAAAGGAAGGGCTGCTGAATGCTTTCCTTGAAGAAGTGACGACGGCGGTGCGGGAAGTGGATCCCAATCATATCATATTTATTGAAGGGGACTTCTTCTCCATGGACTTTACTGATATCCGTCTGCCCCGGGATGAACAAACGGCGCTTACCTTCCATTTTTATCCTACTGTTTGGGATGAAAATCTGACAAACAAGGATTATGACGCGGCGGAAAGAGTCCGGAAAATGGACGAGCAGTTAAGCGGCTTTGCAACTCTTCGGGATACCTTCAGAAGGCCGGCACTTTGCGGGGAAGCGGGAGTGGATATTAAAAAGGATGATCTGCCCTTTACCATGCAGCTGCTGGATGAGACCTTGTCGCTGTTTCAAAAACACAGTCTTTCCTGGACATTGTGGAGCTATAAAGATGCCCAGTGGATGGGACTTGCTTACCCTGGAAATGATACCGGATGGATGAAGCTTGTATCTGAAATCCGTAAGAAGTGGTCTCATTACGGACAGATGCAGATAGCAGATGAGTTTATGGATGAAATCGGAAAGCGGTATACGGATGATTTTTCCAAAGAACTGAAGTATGAGCTGCAGTTTCAGTTAAGAGGGGTTCTTTATCGTATGGAAGAGGAATATATCCTCAAACCTGTGCTGGAGAAATATCCCCGTGAGGAAATTATGGCCATGCCGGAATCCTTCCGTTTTGAAAACTGTGACTACTATGAGGAATATCGGAAACTTCTGAAACAATACTCATGGAAATGAATAATAAATAGGCTGATGTTAAAATGAGACCGGCCGGAAAAACAGGCTGTGATTTTGGTTTTCTACTGCAGTTCAGGTATAGAATGTGGAGAAAATCGCGGAAAACAGCAGGGTTTTTCCGGCCGATAAAAAAGGCTGAGAAAAAAATGAAAAAAGTACTTGCTTTTTTTGGAAACTTGTTATAATATATACAAGTGTCACGCAGGAAATAAACCTGCATGAAGGAAAATGGCTCGTTGGTCAAGCGGTTAAGACGCCGCCCTCTCACGGCGGAATCAGGGGTTCGATTCCCCTACGAGCTGTTGACTGTTAATTTAACAGCCCAACCCGAAAAGTGCTTGGAAGTTCGTAGTTATACGGCTTGCAGGCATTTTTATTGCCCCAAAGAAGTATACGCTTTTTAGTTACTAATTTGAAGTATAATCATAGGTATAATCAGACACATGTGGAATCCATAGAGATAATTAAAACTTGAATGATGGAAACAGGATAATAAAACTCGTATGAAGAAGCATCTTTAGTGAGGTGCTTCTTTTTTTATATGGAAAATAGTAATTCATTAATGCTATGATTAAGATAGGATGATATAATATTTTATGAAAAGACAAGAGCACAACACCAGTCAATTCGGAGTGGATAGCATATGAATGATGTGAAAGTAACTATTGAGTTGGAAGAAAAAGATGAGAGTATTAATATCATCGAACGATTATGGACATATTACTAAAATTTAAATAGGGAAAATAATATATAATAAAACTACAGTCAAACAGCTATCTTAATTTGGATTTAAGAAAGGGAAAAAAATCATAACTGGGGAACAGGTAAAAGAAGAGGTTATTAGGTATTTGAGAGATGAAAATTATAGATATGCTATTTTATTTGATGGAGATTGGGGATGTGGGAAGACATATTTTATTTTGCATGAATTAAAGATACAATAGAACATAATGAGCCTGAAAATGATGGTTGAGAAGCAAAGTATATTTCACTATATGGTTACAAATTGATTGAAGAAATAGAAGAAAACATTTACTGGGGTATATTCAATAGAGTATATTCAATTAATCTTTTTTCAAGTTCAAAGATAAACTTAATGAAGGGTTGACAAAGAAAGTATATGGTGAAATGAATAAAAAGAGGAAACGTTCCAATGAATTAATTTTTTCAACATTAAAAAAGCTTGCTAGTATCGATATTCAAAAATTCGATAAGAATATAAAAACATATGAATTAATAGAGGACTTTATTCAAATAAATAGCGATTTAACTGCCCTAAATGATTCTGGGGCAATCCAGGGACTGAAAGTTCGGGAAGGGGACGGTGTATATATAACATATACCGATGATGCCGATACAGTATCAAAAAATTAGGTAGTCCGGAACTTACAATCCACCTATACGCCAATGTATCGATCTCGGAATTTACGCTAAAAAATATGCAGGATGTCAAAAAGATTACTTTAAAAAATCCTTCTGGAATGTGCATGACCTTTAAAATTACTCTAAGAAAAAATGGGACTCAAGTACATCTTTTCAACTTTTATGATTCAAATCTTCCTACCAATTTTGCCAGTGTGGTTACGAACGGAACAACGCTGGCATTGGAAACTTATGATTTTAACGAGATATCCTTTCCTTTAAACGCTGGAATTGCACAGTATGCAGCCAATATTGATTGTTTAATGGAATAAAGTGGGCTTTATTTATATGGGATGATCAGGTACGTTGGGTTGGCATTACTGTAAAAACTACTTATCCCCTGGAATGTAACCTTAATTACATCTCCAATATTTACTGGAAGTCCAGAAAATGTTACCAACCCTCCGCTAGGAGCTGGTGTGTGGAACCATAGCACTTGTATGTCATTTATGTATATGTCCATTACAGGTGCTGTAGTCTCACCCCATGTAGGCCTTACATCTCGGGGAAATAAAATTCCATTTTTAGTAACAGTATACTGTGCGTTATTAGCTAAAGCTATAACTTGAGAACTTGCATAATCCAGTCCTCTATTGGCTAAATCGTTATATATTGAATAATAAATGATAGTTTTATTTTTATAAGAAGGTGAATTTAATATGCGAACATATGATATCTTTAAAAAAATGGAGCGAGAGATTACAAGACATATTGATTGGAGTGAAGAAACTATCACAGACTACTTTTTGTCGCTCTTATCAGTTAACAGTTATCATATCAAGTATCGTAAATTCACTAAATTTGCAGAGAGTAAAAATGGTGCTGATTGGGAGTGGTGGCTATTAACAGATATTGCTTTAATCAAATTTTATGTACAGGCTAAAAAGATTAATGATAAATTAACAGTTCAAACAATATCATATAAAACAAAAAATTCTCCTGAACTACAACTAGAGAAGTTAATTAAGTCAAGTTATCAACAAAATGCGTTGCCCCTATATGCTTTTTATTCAAGCTATAAATTACCTACTATATGCCAATATGCGCAAAATAAGAAGTGCTATAAGGCTATATATCTGGCCTCGGCGCTAGAGTTGCAGAAGAATATGGACAATTTGGATGATGTATGTTTACTTAACCCTATGTCATGCTTCTTTAAAAATACTCTTTGTGATACGGAGCAGAGAATACTATGTATTAGTTGTATCGAGTGTAAATTTAGATCTATTTGTAGTTATGGCGATATTGATAATAAGGAAAACTGTAGTATAAAACTAATAAGGCAGCTTCAGACGATTTATTTTAAGAATATGAGCGAAAATGGTATGGGTACCTATGAGGTATTACCAGAGCATATAATTTTATTTCAGTATGCAAATTCTTTACTCAATAATAAGACTATTAGTAATAAATTTTTTAATGAATATTCTTATGCTATAAGTGTTAAAAACATAGTAATAACAGATTATACAAATAGGCACGGTAAACCTCATCTTGATATGATAATTGGAGCGAATAATGCAAAAATCGATATGAAGAATATTCTGGATGTAAATGAGTTAGTAGAAAATCTCAGGAAATTGCTCAATAAATATAGGGTTATAAAATCTATTGGGCTATTTGGATCATATGCTAAAGGGAAGGCATATGCAGGAAGCGACATAGATATAATGCTAACATACAATCAGGAGGAAGTATTGAAAAATGGTTTTCGTCCAATGTTACAATTTTTAAGAGAAACAATTACTACTTTTAACAAACCGATTGATTTTGTTGATTATGAAGATTGCAATCCTGAATTTAAGGAAAATGTCGAAGATGATATAATATGGTTGAATTCATGAAATCAAATAGTAAAAGCAGAAAAGGCTTTGACCTAATCTGCTTTTATTTATCTGATTAATTTGATTTTAACATTGCAATAATTTCATCTGGTGATTTACCTGACTCTTCAATTACCAATGCTTTAAGCTTAAACGCAGGATAAACAATGGATGCTCCGCTTACAGGCTATCCTTTAGATGCGAAATAATCACGCATAAGAATAGAGTAGCATGTGAAACAAAATTTTATATATTTTCCTCATTTTACGGGTACTGCTAACCATTTAATTTTCAGCCATTACTCTCTGCATATTTTAACCGAGCAACTTGTAACCATTCAATTTCAAGACAGCACCCTCTCCATACCTGACCTGAGAAACTATGCCGGCTAAATGGCATCAGGTAATTGCAAGAAGAGAATATATTAAACAATTGTGTGATCAGTTTGAAAGCGTTGAAATTGAAAGCAAGTTGCAATAAAAAGATTATTAAGCTTATAATGTTAATAAGTTGCAAAAAAATGAGGAGGTAAGCGTGGTTGTAATAAAAATTATTTGATCTTTAATTCTTTCAGCAATTGAGCGCAGTCAATCATCCCCTGTTTATAAGCCAGGTCAATGAGCTTTCCGCAGCAGCTGTTATGGCAGTCCATCAGCTGTTCTACTACATTATGATATTCTTCAGGGAGACGGCGGTAACATTCCACAGCCGCCTTCTTTTCTTCTTCTCCCAGCTTCTGATATTCCTCATCCTTTAAAAAAACATCCTGCAGCCAGCCGGATACTGCACAGTCTGTTATTTCATCCAACATTTCTTCTTCCTCCCGCCTGCTTTGGACATTCCGGGAAATCAGGAACAGCCGGAGTGTGCGAAAAAACAGTATTTCGATATATAACTATATACAGTCTACCACGAAACGATAAAATAGTCCATATAATTGTAGTAAAAAGTCCCCTCTGTTGATACAATCCAGCCATACAGTATTGACAAAAAATTAATGTGCGCATACAATAATTGCAGATGCAACTATTGTAACAGAAAATGGAGGTAATATGAAACGTTTGTTTTCTTACATGAAAAAGTACAGGGCGGCTACGGCCCTGGCGGTGTTTTGTATTGTTTTGGAGACTTTTTTGGAATTGATTATCCCTCTTATTATGGCGGATATGGTGGATGTGGGAATCGCTAACGGGGATAAAGCTTATATTTTTGAGAAGGGGCTTATGATGGCGGTCTGCGCGGTGATATCCATGGTGCTGGGTGTGGGCAGCGCCAGATTCGCGGCGGTGTGCGGGCAGGGAGTGGGTGCGGAAATCCGTAAGAATGAGTATAGGAAGCTGCAGCAGTTTTCCTTTGCCAATACGGATCGGTTCCGGACCTCTTCCCTGGTAACAAGGCTGACAGGAGATGTGACGAATATACAGAATTCTATTTCCACAGGTATGCGGCCTGCGTGCAGGGCGCCTGTAATGATGATAACGGCTATTGCCGTGTCTTTTTATATCAATAAGGAGCTTGCCGTGATCTTTCTGATAGCGGCTCCGGTTCTGGGAATCCTTTTATTCCTTATTATCAGCCATGTCCGTCCTCTTTATGCCAGGATGCAGAAGGCTGTGGATCTGGTAAACAGGATCATCCAGGAGAATCTGACTGCTATCCGTGTGGTAAAGTCGTATGTGCGGGGCGATTATGAGCTTTCAAAATTTGAAGAAGTAAATGCCGGCCTGCAGACAACCTCGGAAAGGGCGTTTCGTGTTGCATCCCTGAACATGCCTGCCATGCAGTTTGTCATGTATACCACGATCCTTTGTATCCTCTGGTTCGGAGGGAATCTGATTCTGGCGGGAGGTATGAAGGTAGGAGAACTGACCGGATTTTTGAGCTATGTCCTTCAGGTGCTCAATTCCCTGATGATGATATCCAATGTATTTATGATGTTTACCCGTTCCCTTACCTCATGGAAACGTATTACTGAAGTGATGGATGAAAAAATTGATATTACGGAAGATGACGCCAGAGATATCACGGTGGAAAAGGGAGATATCGAATTTGATCATGTGTATTTTAAATACAGCAGCCAGGCGAAGGAATATGTGCTGTCCGATATATCCCTTAAAATGGAGGCCGGGCAGACAATCGGAATTATCGGAAGAACCGGCGCTGCGAAAACTACGCTTGTGCAGCTGATCCCGCGCCTCTATGATGTGACGGAGGGTCAGATCCGCATCGATGGCTATCCGGTGCAGGAGTATCCTCTGAAGCCTCTGCGTGACGCCATTGCCATGGTGCTGCAGAAAAACACACTTTTTTCCGGCACAGTCAGGGATAACCTGCGGTGGGGGAAAGAGGATGCCACGGAGGAGGAAATCGAAGAAGCCTGTCGGATTGCCTGCGTTGATGAATTTATAGGCAGGCTGGAAAATGGCTACGATACGGATCTTGGGCAGGGAGGAGTTAATGTTTCGGGCGGACAGAAGCAGAGGCTCTGTATTGCCAGGGCTTTGCTGAAACGTCCAAGAATCCTCATACTGGACGACAGCACCAGCGCAGTGGATACGGCTACAGAAGCCAAAATCCGTGAAGGAATGGCAAAGAGCCTTCCGGGGACTACCAAAATCATTATTGCACAGAGAATTTCCTCCGTAGCGCATGCGGATAAAATCGTTATTCTGGAGGATGGGAAGATCCATGCAACAGGCACCCATGAAGAGCTGCTGAAAAACAATCTCATATATCAGGAAATTTATCAATCCCAACAGGAAGGAGCTGATTTGTAATGGCGAAATACAATGGATACGCACGTCCCAAAGATCGAAAGAAAACCATGAAAAAGATGCTCCATTACATGGGAATTTATAAATGGTCTGTGGCTTTGGTAGCGCTGCTGGTATGCATCAGCAGTCTGGCGAATATTATAGGCACCTATATGCTCAAGCCGGTTATCAACAAATACATCCTGCCGGGAGATATTCCCGGACTCATCCGTATTATCGTGCTGATGGCGGTTATGTACGGCTGCGGAGCGCTGGCGACTCTCGGCTACAATCAGCTCATGGTCCATACCTGCCAGAAGATAGTAGGCCGAATCCGGCGCGATTTGTTTGAACATACGCAGGAGCTTCCCGTTTCTTATTTTGATGTCCATACCCATGGCGAGCTGATGAGCCGTTTTACCAATGATGTGGATACGCTGACGGAAGCTCTGAACAATAGCTTTACCCTTTTGATCCAGAGCTTTATCGTGGTTACCGGCACCATTGCCATGTTGATTATCCTGAATTTCAGGCTGTCCCTTATCGTGATTGCTTTCCTTATTCTCATGTTCCTGTTTATCCAGTTTAATGGAAAACGCAGTAAAAAATATTATCTTGCACAGCAGAAATACTTGGGAAGCATCAATGGCTTTGTTGAAGAAATGGTAGGCGGCCAGAAGGTGGAAAAGGTATTTAATCATGAAGAACAGGATTTCGAAGAATTCTGCAGGAGAAATGAAGCGCTCAGGCAGGCGTCCACCAAAGCGCTGTCCTATTCCGGAATGATGGTTCCCACTATTGTCAGCCTTTCCTATTTTAATTATGCCGTATCGGCCTGCGTGGGAGGAATGTTTGTCCTGTCGGGCCTGATGGATCTGGGAAGCCTGGCATCCTATCTGGTATATGTGAGACAGAGCGCCATGCCCATGAACCAGTTTACCCAACAGATCAATTTTCTGCTGGCAGCCCTGTCCGGCGCCGAACGTATTTTTGAAATGATGGATGAAGAGCCGGAAATTGATGAAGGAAATATTACCCTGTGCCATGTGAAGGAAAAGGACGGCGTGCTTGAAGAAAACGGTGAAGAGGGCAGGGATTATGCCTGGAAGGTGCCGCGGGAAGACGGAAGCTCTGAACTGGTACCGTTAAAGGGGGATGTCCGTTTTGTGGATGTGGTATTTGGTTATACTCCTGAAAAGAAGATTCTGAATAAAATAAGCCTTTATGCCAAACCCGGCCAGAAGATCGCTTTTGTTGGTTCCACCGGAGCGGGGAAAACGACGATTATTAATCTTATCAACCGGTTTTATGAAATCCAGAGCGGTACCATAACCTACGACGGGCTGGATATCAGGAATATCCGCAAAAAGGATCTCCGCCGTTCCCTTTCCATGGTAATACAGGATACACACCTGTTTACAGGCACCATTGCGGACAACATCCGTTACGGGCGGCTGAAGGCAGGGGAAGCGGACATCAGGGAAGCGGCCCGGATCGCCAATGCGGATTCCTTTATACGCAGGCTTCCGGAAGGCTATGATACCATGCTGCACAGTGACGGCTCCAATCTTTCCCAGGGACAGCGTCAGCTGCTCGCCATTGCCAGGGCCGCAATTTCCCGGCCGCCGGTGCTGATTCTGGACGAAGCGACCAGTTCCATTGATACTCGAACGGAGAGGCTGATAGAAAAGGGGATGGACTCCCTGATGGAAGGCCGGACGGTATTTGTCATTGCCCACAGACTTTCCACGGTCCGCAATTCCAAAGCGATTATGGTCCTGGAGCAGGGGGAGATAATCGAGCGGGGGGATCATGAGGAGCTGCTCGCCCAGAAGGGCCGCTACTACCGGCTGTATACCGGACAATTTGAACTGGAATGACAGGTACGAAAGTGATACAATAAAAAAGAGAAAGGGAGTGACATGGAAATGGATGAGAAGATATCCATGGATGGCAGGATTTCCATAGAAAAGCGGGACGTAAGAGAAGCCATGGTAGAAATGGAAACCGCCAGAAGGCAGATCCTGCATCCTTATTTTCAGGATTTGGGACTGTCACCGGGCCAGCCGAGAATCCTGAATAAGCTGTATGAGAAAGATCATGTGACTCAGCGTGAACTGGCAGACAAATGCTTCATGGATGTGGCGACTATGTCAAGAAACCTGGATCGCCTGGAAGAAGCGGGCTATATTACCAGAGAGAAGCATCCCGACTGCAGGCGTTCTTTCCTGATTGTCCTGACGAAGGAAGGGAGAAACAGGGCCGCTCAGGTATATGAGGATTTCAGGCTCATTGACGAACGGATCTGGCAGGGATTTACAGAAGAAGAAATGGCGGTATTTCTGTCCTGTGCGAAGAAAATTATCGGAAATCTGAAATCGGAAACGGAGAAAACCCCCGAATCCCCCGGAAATTAGCGCTTGCGTTTTGTATACAATGGTGCTATAGTATTATATGGTTAATATGGTTACTAGAGTAGAGTGGACTTCCGGTCCACTCTTCTTTATTGATGTGGCAACATACAACTGAATACAGAAAGGATCTGGTGAACGAATGTCAAAAGGCAAAGCGGTGGAAAACCGTACGGAAGAACTGCTCGCTCCCATTGCGGAAGAAAACGGTGTGGAGATCTACGATGTGGAGTATTTGAAGGAAGGCAGTGACTGGTATCTGAGGGCATACATTGATAAGCCGGAAGGAGTGAATATCCAGGACTGTGAGAATGTGAGCAGGGCGCTTTCCGATAAGCTGGATGAAGTGGACTTTATAGACGACGCATATATCCTGGAGGTTAGCAGCCCGGGACTCGGCAGAACGCTTAAGAAGGATAAACACCTTGAAAAAAGCCTGGGTGAAGAAGTGGAACTGCGGCTTTATAAGCCCAGGGATAAGCAGAAGGAATTTACGGGTATCCTGAAATCGTTTGATGCAGACAGCGTTATTATAGAAACGGAAGAAGAAGAAAAAGTTTTTGCAAGATCCGAAATCGCGCTGATAAGGCTTGCATTTGATTTTTAATTATTTTTGGAGGTTAAAGCAATGAATAAGGAATTAATGGAAGCGCTGGATATTCTGGAAAAGGAAAAAGAAATCAGCAAAGAGACACTTTTCGAAGCAATAGAAAATTCTCTGCTTACAGCGTGCAAGAACCACTTCGGAAAAGCGGATAACGTAAAAGTGGAAATCGACCGGAAAACCTGTGATTTCCTTGTATACGCGGAAAAAGAGATTGTGGCGACACATGAGGAAGTGGAGGATGACTGCCTGCAGATCGCTCTGGAGGATGCTCTGGAAATTTCCAAGAGGGCAAAGGTGGGAGATGTCATCCATGTGGAAATCAAGTCCAAGGAATTTGGACGTATCGCCACCCAGAACGCGAAAAACGTCATCCTGCAGAAAATCAGGGAAGAAGAAAGAAGCGTTATTTACAATCAGTATTTTGAAAAAGAAAAAGATGTGGTTACCGGCGTAGTGCAAAGATATGTGGGTAAGAACATAAGCATTAATTTAGGAAAGGCAGATGCCCTCCTGAATGAAAGCGAACAGGTGAAGGGTGAGGTTTTCAAGCCTACGGAAAGAATTAAGGTATATATTCTGGAAGTGAAGAATACCCCAAAAGGCCCCCGTATTCTGGTGAGCCGTACCCATCCTGAACTGGTAAAGAGGCTGTTTGAGTCCGAGGTTACGGAAATCAAGGACGGAACGGTGGAAATAAAGAGCATTGCCAGGGAAGCCGGAAGCCGTACGAAGATGGCTGTATGGTCCAACAATCCCAACGTAGATGCGGTTGGCGCCTGTGTCGGTATGAACGGAGCCAGGGTAAATGCCATTGTAGATGAACTGCGCGGTGAAAAAATTGATATAGTAAACTGGGATGAAAACCCCGGCAATCTCATTCAGAACGCGCTTTCTCCTGCCAAGATTGTAGCTGTATTTGCGGATCCCGATGAAAAGACCGCAAAGGTGGTGGTTCCTGATTACCAGTTGTCTCTGGCAATCGGCAAGGAAGGACAGAACGCCAGACTGGCTGCAAGGCTGACAGGTTATAAAATAGATATTAAGAGTGAAACCCAGGCCAAGGATGCTCCCGGATTCCGGTATGAAGATTATCTGGATGATGAATACGACGAGGAAGAGGGAGAATTCGAAGAAGAGTATGAAGACGGCTATGAAGAAGCCGGTGAAGAGCTTTCCGAGGAAGGCAGTGCAGAAGCTCCGGAAGAGGAAACCTTCGATGAGGAGCTGGATGAAGAGACTTCCGAAGAAACTCTGACAGAGGATAACGGAGAGAACTATGAATAAGAAGGTTCCCATGAGGCAATGTGTAGGCTGCGGGGAGATGAAAGGTAAAAAAGAAATGATGCGGGTCTTAAGGACCGCAGAGGGAGACATTGTCCTCGATGTGACAGGTAAAAAAAATGGGAGAGGCGCCTATCTGTGCAAATCCATGGAATGCCTGAAAAAGGCAAGGAAGAGCAAGGGATTGGAGCGTTCTTTTAAAATGAATATTCCAAATGAAGTTTATGACAGTCTGGAAAGGGAGTTTGAGGAGTTTGAAGCAGAATAAGATTTTATCCATGCTCGGTCTCGCAACCCGTGCTTCAGCGGTGGTCAGCGGTGAGTTTATGACGGAAAAAAGCGTCAAATCCGGCGCCGCCCGCCTGGTGATAGTGGGAAACGATGCCTCCGACAACACAAAGAAGAATTTCCGGAATATGTGCGAGTACTATCATGTGCCGTTCTACCTCTACGATACCAAGGAGGGGCTGGGCCACGCGATGGGAAAGGAAATGAGGGCATCCCTGGCGATAACAGATGACGGGTTTGCCAAAAGCCTAATCGGACATTTGGAAGAAGCCAAGTAGACGGAGGTAACAGCATGGCAAAAACGAAGATATTTGAACTTGCAAAAGAGTTGGATATACACAGCAAAGATATTCTTACCTTTCTCCAGAACCAAGGGGTGGAAGCAAAAGCGGCCCAGAGTTCGGTGGAAGATGATGCGGCAATGATGGTAAAGAAACATTTTGGTAAAAGCGAAGGAGAAAAACGCATAGTGGAAGATGCATCCATGAAGACGACAGGCGTTACGCCGGAAACGAAGACAGAAAAAGAGCAGAACGGCAGTCATGAAAAGGCACAGGAGCAGGCGCCTGCTGCGCCTCAGGCTCATGACGGCGGTGCCGACGGAAAAGAAAAAGCAGGAGAGGCGCCGGTAAAGAAAAAGAAAAATATTATTTTTGTGAGCAATCCCCATAACAGCAAAATGCAGACCGGCGGGCAAAGACAGAACTCCGGCGGGAATAAAGCCGGAGCAGCTGGTAATAATGGAGACAGAAGGGGCAATGGGAACCATCCTTCCAATAACGCAAACAGAGGAAACGCAGGCGGCGCTTCCAATGGGGGCCGCGGAAATAATAATGCGGGCGGAGCCGGAAGAACGGCAGGAAACCGTCAGAACGGCAATCAGAACCGTTCTTCAGGAAGAATCGGTTTTGAACAGCCCAAGCTGATTAAGCCCCTGACCAAGCCTTCCCAGCCTCAGATGCCGGATGAAAGGCTGGAGGAACAGCGCAGACGTGCGGAGGCGGCGGAAAGAGCGGCCAGAGAGCAGAAAGCAAGAGAAGAAAAAGCGAACGCAGAGAGAGCGGCAAGGGCTGAACGGAATGAAAACAGAAGTGATGCAAGACCGGAAAGACAGCCGGACAGCAGGCCGGAAAGGCCCCAGGGAAACCGTCCGGGAAATGAAGGCAGAACGGGCAGCTATGCGGATCGGCAGCAGCAGAGAGGGCCGAGGACAGACAGACCCCAGGGCGCGCAGGGCAGCAGGCCGGATGCAAGAGGCCCCAGAAACGACAGACCCCAGGGAAGACCCGGGGAAGGGCAGAGCCGTCCCGGCTATAACGGCGGTCAGAGGCCTGGTCAGGGCTTTAACCGTAATGCAAACAGCGGCCGTCCTGGCGGAAACAATGGCCGCCCTGGCGGAAATAGCGACCGTCCTCAGGGAGAACGTACACAGGGTACGGGCGGAAGGCCGGACGCTAAGCGTTCCATGGACAATAAATTCAGGAAGCCCGCACCGGGCAAGGGTTTTGTTGCCGAAAGCCCCATTAAAGAAGGGGAGAAGCACAGAGACGAAGAAAAACGCCGCAGCGCTCAGGAAAGAGATAAGCGCAGCAAGAAAGACCTCATCTATGAAGAGGACGGCGAAGCAAAGAACAAACTGAAAAATAAGCCCGGCAGATTTATTAAGCCTGAACCCGTTAAAGAAGAGGTGAAGGAAGAGCAGATTAAAGTAATCACCGTGCCGGAAACGATAACCATCAAAGAACTGGCCGATAAGATGAAGCTGCAGCCTGCGGCAATCATCAAGAAGCTGTTCCTGGAAGGCAAGATCGTAACCCTCAACCAGGAAATTTCCTATGAGGATGCGGAGAATATAGCGATTGATTATGACATCATCTGTGAAAGAGAAGTAAAGGTGGATGTCATTGAAGAACTGCTGAAAGAGGATGAAGAAAACGAAGAGGATATGGTTTCCAGACCGCCGGTTATCTGCGTTATGGGCCATGTTGACCACGGTAAAACTTCCCTTCTCGATGCTATCCGGAAAACCAATGTAACAGACAGGGAAGCCGGCGGCATCACTCAGCATATCGGTGCTTATACCGTACAGATAAACGGACAGAAGATCACCTTCCTGGATACACCCGGGCATGAGGCGTTTACTGCAATGCGTATGCGCGGCGCCAATTCAACGGATATCGCAGTGCTGGTAGTTGCGGCGGACGACGGCGTGATGCCCCAGACCGTTGAGGCAATCAACCATGCCAAGGCAGCAGGAATTGAAATCATTGTTGCCGTAAATAAAATGGATAAACCCAATGCCAATATTGACAGAGTGAAGCAGGAACTTGCTGAATACGAACTGATTCCTGAAGAATGGGGAGGAAGCACTGTATTTGCCCAGGTATCTGCCAAGACGGGCGAAGGGATCAACCAGCTTCTGGAAATGATACTGCTGACAGCAGAAATCATGGAACTGAAGGCTAATCCCAACAGACAGGCAAGAGGTCTTGTTATCGAAGCGGAGCTGGATAAGGGCCGCGGACCGGTAGCGACCGTACTCGTACAGAAGGGTACTCTCCATGTGGGCGATTTTATTTCCGCAGGAGCCTGCCATGGTAAGGTAAGGGCCATGATTGATGATAAGGGAAGAAGAGCGAAAGAAGCAGGACCTTCCACACCCGTGGAAATTCTGGGACTTTCCGATGTGCCTAATGCAGGCGAAGTATTCCTGGCTCATGAGAATGATAAAGAAGCCCGCACCTATGCGGAAACCTTTATCACACAGAATAAAGAAAAGAAGCTGGAAGAAACAAAAGCCAAGATGTCCCTGGATGATCTGTTCAGTCAGATTCAGGAAGGCAACCTGAAGGAACTTGACCTGATCATCAAGGCCGATGTACAGGGCAGCGTGGAAGCGGTAAAACAGAGCCTTCTGAAGCTGACCAATGAAGAAGTGGTGGTAAAATGCATCCACGGAGGCGTCGGTGCCATCAACGAGTCCGACGTTACCCTGGCGGCAACCTCCAATGCTATTATTATCGGCTTTAATGTGCGCCCGGATGCTACGGCAAAGGCCACTGCCGAAAGAGAAGGCGTGGATATCCGTCTCTATAAGGTTATCTATCAGGCTATCGAGGATATTGAAGCGGCAATGAAAGGTATGCTGGATCCCGTATTTGAGGAGAAGGTTATCGGACACGCGGAGGTACGTCAGATATTCAAGGCATCCGCAGTGGGAAATATTGCAGGCGCCTATGTGCTTGACGGTGAGTTCAAGAGAGATTGTAAGGTGAGAATTACCAGAGACGGCGATCAGATATATGAAGGTTCTCTGGCAAGCCTTAAGCGTTTTAAAGATGATGTTAAGGAAGTCCGTTCCGGATTCGAATGCGGTTTTGTATTCGATGGTTTCGACCAGATTCAGGAAGGCGATATTGTGGAAGCCTACATTATGGTAGAGGTTCCCAGGTAAAGCCGGTCTGTTAACGGATGGATTCCTGACAGGTAGGAGTTGCAATGAGAAAAAACAGCGTAAAAAATACCCGGATTAATTCGGAAGTGCAGAAGGTGCTTGCCGAAACGATCCGGGGAGAAATAAAGGATCCCAGGATTGCCCCCCTCACCTCAGTGGTGGCGGTGGAGGTATCTCCGGATTTGAAGACATGTAAGGCATGGATCAGCGTTCTGGGAGACGAAGCTGCCCAGAAGGAAACGATGGCAGGCTTAAGAAGCGCCTCCGGTTTTATAAAAAGCAGGCTGGCAAAAGAAATCAACCTGCGCATTACACCGGAAGTTCAGTTTATTATGGATCAGTCCATTGCCTATGGTGTAAATATGTCCCATAAGATCGATGAAGTAATGGGAAGCCAGGATATGGCACGGGACGCGGAGGCCGATGAGGAATAAGCGTTCCCTGCCTCCAGCAGGGAGGATTTATGAAGCTTTTGGAAGAATGTAAACAGGCGAAAAGGATCGGTATCAGCGGACATATCCGTCCGGATGGAGACTGCATTGGTTCCTGTATGGGCCTATATCTTTTTTTAAAGAAGGTAAGGCCTGATGCGGATATTCATATTTTCCTGGAAAAACCGGCGGATATTTTTTCCTGTATCCGCGGTGTGGAGGAAATCGACAGCGATTACGGAAAACAGGAGAAATTCGATGTGTTCTTCTGTCTGGATACCGCCTCTGACCGTCTGGGCCAGGCGGAAGAGTATTTCTGCACGGCAGATAAAAAAATCAACATTGATCACCATGTGAGCAACAGCGGCTGCGGTGATGTGAATTATGTGATACCGGAAGCCAGCTCCACAAGTGAACTGATATACAATCTGATTGATGGGGAACAGCTGGATGAGGAGATTGCCAAAGCCCTTTATATCGGCATCATCCATGATACCGGGGTGTTCCAGTATTCCAATACCGCACCGGAAACCCTGCGTGCCGCGGCACATCTGATTTCCTTCGGATTTGACTTCAGCCGGCTGATTGAAGAAACCTTTTATGAAAAGACATATCTGCAGACGCAGATATTGGGGCGCGCCCTTCTGGAAAGCATACGGTTTATGGATGGAAAATGCGTGGTGAGCGTTCTGGATAAAAAGACTATGGATTTTTATGAAGCCACCTCCCAGGACCTGGAAGGAATTGTCAGCCAGCTGCGCAGCATTAAAGGCGTGGAATGTGCCATTTTCATGTATGAAACGGGAGTTCTGGAATATAAGGTAAGCCTGCGTTCCGGCGGGCGGATCAATGTTTCAAAGATAGCTTCCTATTTCGGCGGCGGCGGCCATGTAAGGGCGGCAGGCTGTACAATGAACGGTACCAGCCACGATGTGATCAATAACCTCTCATTACATATTGAGAAACAATTCATTGAGGAGCAGGACACATGATAAACGGCATTCTGAATGTCTATAAAGAAGCGGGCTATACATCCCATGATGTGGTGGCAAAGCTGCGCGGCATATGCAGGCAGAAGAAAATCGGCCATACAGGTACCCTGGATCCGGATGCGGTCGGGGTACTTCCTGTTTGTCTGGGAAATGCCACCAGGCTCTGCGATATGCTTACGGATAAAAGCAAGGAATATGAAGCGGTGCTTCTTCTGGGAAAGGTAACAGACACCCAGGATATTTCAGGGAAGGTACTGGAGGAGCATCCGGTACTTATGGAGGAGGAACAGGCTGTGGAAGCGGTTCTTTCTTTTTTGGGAAGCTATGAGCAGATTCCTCCCATGTATTCGGCATTAAAAGTAAACGGCAAAAAGCTTTATGAGCTGGCGCGTGCCGGAAAAGAGGTAGAGCGGGCGGGACGGCCGGTGGAAATCCACCGGATTGATATCCTTTCCGTCGCTCTGCCAGAAATAACCTTCCGGGTAGCCTGCTCCAAAGGAACTTATATCCGTACGCTCTGCCACGATATCGGAAGAAAACTGGGCTGCGGCGGAACCATGAAGAGCCTGAAAAGAACCAGGGTCGGAACGTTTGCCATAGATGATGCCCTGCCGTTGGGAGAACTGGAAAAACTGGCTGCGGAAGGCAGGCTGGAGGAATATGTGATTCCGGCAGATGCCATGTTCCCGGAGCTGCCGTGTCTTACAATCAGGGATTCCTTCCGCCGTCTTCTGGAGAATGGGAATTCTTTCTATTCCAATCAGGTCAGGGAAGAGCTGGAAGCGGTTGACGGCATCCGGGTGAAAGTGTATGATACGGAGGGACGCTTTTACGGAATATATGCCTTTTCGGATGAAAAAGGGCGTTATCAGCCGGTAAAGATGTTTCTGTAAAATAAAGGGCATTTATGCCTACTGGAGTGTTTTAATGCAGATTATTTCAGGAACTACGGAAATTAATTGGGAACAGCATACAGCTGTGGCAATAGGAAAATTTGACGGGATCCATCAGGGGCACAGAAGGCTTCTGGATCAGATTATCAGGGCAAAGGAAGACGGACTTGCGGCAACGGTATTCACCTTTGACCCGCCGCCGTCGGTTTTTTTCTCTGGAAAGCCTCAGGCAGAACTCACGACAAAGGAAGAAAAAAGGCGTATTTTTGAAAAAATGGGAATCGACCTTCTGGTTGAATTTCCCATGAATGCCCGGACAGCCGCGATGCCTCCGGAAACCTTTGTGAGCAGGGTCCTTCATGAGCAGCTCAAGGCTAGGTATATTGCGGCCGGTACGGACCTTTCCTTCGGAGACAGAGGAAAGGGAGACTGGCATTTGCTGAAAGCCATGGCGGAAAAAATGGGTTATCAGGTACAGGTAATCGACAAAATCATGTACGGCGGACGCGAAATCAGTTCCACCTTTGTCAGGGAAGAGATTCTTAAGGGAAATATGGAACTGGCTGAAAAGCTTTTGGGCGCTCCGTTCACAGTATCGGGAACCGTAAAGCACGGCAAACGCCTGGGAAGGACGCTGGGCATGCCAACGGTTAATCTTCTGCCTCCCAGGGACAAGCTTCTTCCGCCTAAGGGAGTCTACCTTTCCCGTATGTTTGCCGGAGGAAGCTGGCATGAAGGAATTACCAACATCGGCTGCAGGCCTACGGTGAGCAACAGCGGCCAGATGAGTGTGGAAACCTATCTTTATAACTTTAATAAAGAGATCTACGGGGAATATGTGGAGGTTTCTCTTCTTACTTACTGCCGTCCTGAAATGAAATTTTCAAGTGTTGATGAATTAAAAGAAAATATGGCCCGGGATATTGAAGCAGGCAGAGAATACTGGGAAAGCCGGAGTGCAGAAAAGACTGTCGGACAGAGAATCCCCGTTTAGGGGAGAACTGTCCGGCGGTTCGTGCTGTTACAATTCACGTCCCCGGTGCCGCCGGTCTTATGTTTCTGCCAGCCCGGCGGCACCGGGGACTTGATTTGTAACTTCATGTTTTCAATTTTTGACAAAATTCTTTATTTTACTTGTATCTTTCTTAAGAATCCCTTAAAATGTATGTAAAGTGTGTGTAAACAAAAAGTAAAGAATGCGTATATTGTAAACTCTGGAAAGAAGGCCGAAAGGCCTTTTTCGCGGGGTGGGAAGGAATCAGACGAAAGATGAGTATAGGTGCGATGCTGTTGTCAATGGCCGGAGGACTTGGTTTATTTCTGTTTGGTATGCGGCTGATGAGCGAGAGTATTGAGAAGGCGGCAGGAGCCAAGCTGAGGGGCATCCTGGAGATGTTTACCACAAACCGTTTTTTAGGTATGCTGGTGGGTATTATTTTTACGGCGGTGATCCAGTCTTCCTCAGCATGTACGGTCATGGTAGTCAGCTTTGTCAATTCAGGGCTGATGAATCTGTATCAGGCGGCAGGCGTTATTTTCGGTGCGAATATCGGTACCACGGTAACCTCCCAGCTTGTATCTTTTAACCTTTCTGAAATTGCCCCTGTTTTCCTGCTTGCGGGGATTCTGGGCGTTATGTTTTGCAAACGTCAGAGTATCGTAAAAATATGCCACATTGTCCTTGGGTTCGGTGTTTTGTTCATGGGTCTGTCCGGAATGTCAAGCGCCATGTCGGGAATGAGGGATATGCCTGAAATTGTCCATATCCTGTCCTCCCTTACAAGCCCCATGCTCGCCATACTGGTGGGAACGATACTGACGGCAGTGATCCAGAGCTCTTCGGTAACCGTCAGCATTGTGCTGCTCATGGCAAACCAGGGCCTTCTGGAGCTTCCTATCTGTCTTTTCATCGTTCTGGGCTGTAATATAGGCGCCTGTACATCGGCGCTTCTCGCCTCCCTGAACGGTAAAAAAGATGCCAAGCGTGCGGCGATGATTCATTTCTTGTTCAACGTGATCGGTACCGTTCTCATGTATCTGATCCTGAAGCTGGCTATGAATCCTGTCATGGATATGCTGCACATGGTATCGGGCACCAATTCCGGCCGTTTTGTGGCGAATGCCCACACCATATTCAAAATATTCCAGGTTATAGCCCTTTTCCCTTTTGCCGGGCTGATCGTGAAGCTCACCTATGTCTTTGTGCCGGGTGATGACGTCAAAATGGACGACAGGGATAATTTTACCCTGAAGTATATCGGAGACAAGACAGTGTTCAATCCTGCAACGGCAGTGGTGGAAGTGGATAAAGAGCTGAAACGTATGGCGACTCTTGCTTCCGATAACCTGAACCGTGCCATGAATGCATTGATAACTTTGGATGAAGAGGATATTGATACTGTATATACGGTGGAAAAAAATATTAATTTCCTGAACCATTCCATCACCAATTATCTGGTAAAAATTAACCAGACAACCCTTCCTATTGAGGATCAGAAGAGTATCGGCGCCCTTTTCCATATAGTAAACGATATAGAAAGAATCGGTGACCATGCGGAAAATGTGGCGGATGCGGCGAAAAGAAGGAAGGAAACAGGCGTGAGCTTCAGCAAAGAGGCACAGCATGAGCTGGGAGAAATGCTGGATATGGTAAATACGATAATCCGTTTTTCTGTAGAAATGTTTTCCACAGGCACAGACGAACTGGCAGAGGATGTGCGGCAGCTGGAGGATGCGATTGATGAAAAGGAACGGGAAATTCAGAAGTCACACATCCAGCGGATGACAAAGAACCTATGTACTCCGGAAGCCAGTATGATTTTCTCCGATATTGTCAGCGGCCTGGAAAGAGTGGCGGATCATGCAACGAACATCGCTTTTGCGATGGATAATACAGAATATGAAGTGAGTAACGTAATATAAAGAGTATGGCCTTTCGGGAAAAATCCCCCTCCGGCCGCTGCAGACGGAATACTGTGGCGGCCGGAGGTCTTTTTTCTCCTGAAAGTCTTTTTTAATCGAAGTTCCAGGTATTTCCTGTAAAATTAAGGAATTAGGAATTGACAGGAGAGAGGGTTTTTAATATAATACTGTTGTAATAATATTGTAACAATTTGAAAGGAATCTGTAAAATATTCCGGCGGTATGGAAGATGGAACAGAAGAGTACATATTTAGATTAAGAAATAGGAGAAGGAGTTATATGTTAAAAGGAACAAAAGCAATCGGTATGTTGGCGGCAGGGATTGTATTGTATACGGGCATGACTGTTTCGGCGACAGGAACAGGGAACGCGCCGGTGCCTTCGGCAGGTGTGGGTGAGATTCTGGAAGCGAAGCTGCAGGAAGAGGATTATCTGGCGGCTGCGGAAGAAGCCAAGGTGGAAAGAAAAGCGGTTTATGGCTTCAGCAACCTGGGGATTGCTAATGTTAACGATTATTTGAATGTCAGGGAAGAACCTGGTGAGGACGGCAAGCTGGTTGGTAAAATGAGTAAGAACAGCGGCTGTGAGGTTCTGGAAATAAAAGACGGATGGGCACGTATCAAATCCGGCAAGGTTACCGGCTATGTGAAGGCGGAATTCCTGCTGACCGGGCAGGAAGCCAGAGACAGAGCGGATAAAGTGGCTGCGGATATGGCGGTATGCAATTCAGGAGGCCTGCGTGTAAGACAGGAGGCCAGTACGGAAAGCCCTGTCATTACGCTGGTTGCCGAGGGCGAAGAGCTGGAGGTTGTGGAGCAGCTGGACGGATGGGTGAAAATCATGCTCGATGATGAGGAAGCTTTTGTATCCGCTGATTATGTGACAATCGCCAAGAAGCTTGACAGAGCGGTAACACAGACGGAACTGAAATACGGAAAAGGTGTTTCCGATGTTCGTGTTGATTTGGTTAACTTTGCGAAGCAGTTTCTGGGACGTCCCTATGTATGGGGAGGTGTGAGCCTGACTAACGGCGCAGACTGTTCCGGTTTTACTATGAGTGTGTTTAAAAATTATGGCGTTTCCCTTCCTCATTCCTCCGCATCTCAGAGCACTATGGGGACAAAGGTGAGCCTTGCTGAGGCGAAGCCTGGCGACCTCGTGTTCTATGCACAGAACGGAAGGGTAAACCATGTGGCAATTTATATCGGAAACGGGCAGGTTATCCATGCCAGCAACCCCAGATCCGGTATCAAGATTTCCAATGTAAGTTATCGTACACCTTATGCGGTGAAGCGTGTGCTCAGCCAGTAAACCGGTGTAAATGCTGTTTAATATTTCTGATGTGACAAGAAAATAGTTTACAAGAATGGGATGAATGTGTTATACTTTCCTGGTATGAAATTCAGCCGGTACCCAGATACAGGACACTCCGACCTTATCCTGGTATCAGGCGATTAAAAATCAAGGAGGAACACACATGATTTCCAAAGAAAAGAAAACAGCAATCATTGCAGAGTATGCAAGAGGCGAAGGCGATACCGGTTCACCGGAAGTGCAGATCGCAGTCCTGACAGAAAGAATCAAAGAGCTCACCGAGCATCTGAAGAGCAACCCCAAGGATCATCATTCCAGAAGAGGTCTGCTTAAGATGGTTGGACAGAGAAGAGGTCTTCTGGACTATCTGAAGGGAAAAGATATCGAGAGATACCGTACTCTTATTGAAAAACTGGGAATCAGAAAATAATGCTGCAAAACAAGGCGGATTTAGCTCCGGATACTTTCGGAGCTTTCCGCCTTATTGTACGGTAAAGGAAAACTCCATACCGTACAAAAGACGCATCTGTTAAAGGTGACGTCTTCTGCTTCTTCAGGTCGGAAGAGTGCTTCCGAGACCACTGACAAGGGCATTTGCCGCGGCTTGGGGCCGGGTAAGCGGTTTTGTCAGTAGTTTCGGCATCTTCTGCCTGGACAGCACCAATGCGGAGAAGTCCGCTTACGAAGAGTGGTTTGTCCGCTCTTCCCATTGATTGTCTGGCTGCATATGGCGGCATGACAGCAAAATATTTAAGGTTCAGAAAAGGAGAGACGAAATGTACAAGACATTTTCCATGGAACTTGCCGGACGCACCTTGAGTGTGGACATCGGCAGAGTGGCAGCACAGGCAAACGGGGCTGCATTTATGCATTATGGGGATACCACTGTTTTATCCACCGCCACAGCGAGCGAAAAGCCCAGAGAAGGAATCGATTTCTTCCCCCTGAGCGTGGAGTATGAAGAGAAGCTTTACTCCGTTGGAAAGATTCCCGGAGGCTTTAATAAGAGAGAGGGAAAAGCGAGTGAAAACTCTGTGTTGACAAGCCGTGTTATCGACCGGCCTATGCGCCCTTTATTCCCTAAGGATTACAGAAATGATGTGACCCTGAATAACCTGGTGCTTTCTGTAGATCCTGCCTGCCGTCCTGAATTGGTGGCTATGCTGGGCGCTGCGATTGCAACAAGTATTTCTGATATTCCCTTCGACGGCCCCTGCGCTATGACTCAGGTAGGTCTTGTTGACGGTGAATTTGTCCTTAACCCCTCTCAGGAGCAGTGGAAGAACGGCGATTTAACCCTTACCGTGGCATCCACCGGCGAAAAGGTTATTATGATTGAAGCTGGCGCTAACGAAGTGCCGGAAAAGAAGATGATTGAAGCCATCTATATGGCTCATGAAGTAAACCAGACTATCATTGCTTTTATCAATAAAATAGTTGCAGAATTAGGAAAACCCAAGCACGAGTATACCAGCTGTGCCGTTCCTGAAGAACTGTTTGCAGCCATTAAGGAAATCGTACCTCCTGCAGAAATGGAAGAGGCCGTATTTACCGATGTTAAGCAGGTAAGAGAAGAAAATATCAGAAATATTACAGCCCGTCTGGAAGAGGCCTTCGCTGATAAGGAAGAATGGCTTCCTGTACTGGGAGAGGCTATTTACCAGTATCAGAAGAAAACAGTCCGCAAGATGATCCTGAAGGATCACAAACGTCCCGACGGCCGCGCTATTACACAGATCCGTCCTTTGGCAGCGGAGATAGATATCATCCCCAGAGTTCATGGCTCAGGAATGTTCACCCGTGGACAGACGCAGATCTGTACTATAACAACCCTGGCTCCGCTTTCTGAAATGCAGAGAATTGACGGCCTGGATGAAAATGAAGTAAATAAGAGATATATGCATCACTATAATTTCCCGTCCTATTCCGTAGGTGAAACAAAGCCCTCCAGAGGACCGGGACGCCGTGAAATCGGCCATGGAGCATTGGCGGAAAAGGCCCTGATTCCGGTACTGCCTACAGAGGATGAATTCCCTTATGCAATCCGTACCGTATCCGAAACCTTCGAATCCAACGGATCCACCTCCCAGGCATCTATCTGTGCATCCACACTGTCCCTGATGGCGGCAGGTGTTCCGATTAAAAAGCAGGTAGCAGGTATTTCCTGCGGTCTGGTTACCGGAGATACAGATGATGATTATCTTGTACTCACAGATATCCAGGGACTGGAAGACTTCTTCGGTGATATGGACTTCAAGGTGGCCGGAACCCATGACGGCATCACAGCCATTCAGATGGATATTAAGATTCACGGTTTGACAAGACCCATTGTGGAAGAAGCGATTGCCAAGACAAAAGAAGCAAGGGAATACATCATGAATGAAGTCATGACTCCCTGTATTGCCGCTCCCAGAGCCGAAGTGGGAACCTATGCTCCCAAGATCATTTCCGTACAGATTGATCCTGAAAAAATCGGTGATGTTGTCGGACAGCGCGGAAAGACAATCAATGAAATCATTGCCCGTACCGGCGTGAAGATAGATATTACTGATGACGGAAAGGTTTCCGTATGCGGAACGGACAAGGAAATGATGGATAAGGCTGTGGAGATGGTTAAGATTATTACCACAGATTTCCAGGAAGGCCAGATCTTCAAGGGTGTGGTAGTAAGTATTAAGGAATTCGGTGCTTTCATTGAATTCGCTCCCGGCAAAGAAGGTATGGTTCACATTTCCAAGATTGCCAAAGAAAGAATCAACCATGTAGAGGATGTACTCACCCTCGGTGATGTGGTTACTGTAGTATGCCTTGGCAAAGACAAGATGGGAAGAATCAGCTTCTCCATGAAGGATGTTGCTCAGGTATAAAAAAATAATTTCGAATTACGGCCGGAGGAATGCGGTAAAAGCATTCCTCCGGCTTTTTTTGTGTGCCTCAGGAGTCATAACCTGGCATGTCACACATATACTGAAAATGGAAGCAGAGTGTTTCATGGAATGTTGGACAGACTGCCATGGATGCAGATGAACGGGAAAGGAAGTGTGCCCATGACGAGCGAAGAAGATGTTTTACGGATATTCCCGGAAGAAATGCGGGGGAAATGGCGTAAAGCGGCAGGCTATGCCGAACGGCTGCAGGAAATCAGGCTGCGGGCGGATAAGCCTGTGCTGCTTTGTATAGACGGAAAAGAATTTTTCAAGGATAAAAGAGGGGAAATAGTAAGCCGTACAGAACAGGCGGAAATTATGGAACGGGAAGAGCTGGAACGGCTTATTTCCTATACCTGCAGTTATTCCATGTATGCTTTTGAAGAAGAAATAAGCCGGGGATATCTGTCACTTCCGGGAGGCCACCGTATGGGGCTGGCGGGAGAAGTAGTTCTCTCAGAGCGAGATAAAATACGGAACATAAAACATATTTCCTGTATAAATATCCGGATTTCCCATGAAATCAAAGGGGCGGCCGATACTGTGCTGCCTTTCCTTTATCGGGAGGGAAGATTCCTGAATACCCTTATTATTTCCCCTCCCGGCTGCGGAAAGACCACACTTCTGAGGGATATCATAAGGCAGGTTTCTGACGGAAACCCTTATGGGGAAGGCGTTACGGTAGGAATTGTGGACGAGCGTTCAGAAATTGCAGGTTCTTTTCAGGGACGCGCGCAGAATGATGTGGGGCTGCGTACGGATATCCTGGACAGCTGTCCCAAAGCGGAAGGAATGATGCTGTTAATCCGTTCCATGGCTCCGAAAGTGATCGGAGTGGATGAACTGGGAAGTGAAGAAGATATAGACGCCATGAAAAAAGTACTTTCCTGCGGATGCGCCATCCTGGCTACCATCCATGCCGGTTCTGCCGCGGAGGCTGCGGAAAGATTATTTATGAGAAAGCTGGCGGGTGAAAAGGTCTTTGAACGGTATATCGTCCTGACCAGGAGGCTGGGAAAGTGTGAAGTGGAGGCTGTCCTGGACAAAGAACAGAGGATACTGTCCGGAGGACCATTATGATGAAGCTTTCCGGCGCGCTGCTGCTGGTGCTGGGCTGCGCCGGATTTGGGTGGTGTACATGCAGGGATATGGAAAGACATATAGGCCAGCTCCATCTCCTTTCCAGAGCTTTTTCCATGCTGGAGAGTGAAGTGGGTTACAGCAGGGCTACCCTGCCGGAGGGGCTTATTCGTGTGGGAAACCGCCTGGGAGGACGGCTGGGCGAATGCTTTATAAATGTAGGGAAAAAAGCACAGGGACCGGAAGGAATCACGTTCGCAGCAGCCTGGGATGAAGAGGTTGCGGGATTTCTGAAGGAAACCTATCTGGATAAAAAGGAAGAGGAGCTGCTGCTTTCTTTTCCCGGATTCACCGGCTTTGTGGATGGGCAGATGCAGCTGATATCTCTGGAGCAGTTCGGAAAAGAAATAAGGCGTGCGGAAGAAAAAGCGAGGAAAGAAACAGAAAGCCGCAAAAAGGCGGTTCTTTCCGTAAGTATGGCTGGCGGGCTGTTGATTGCTATACTGCTGATATGACTTTGAAGGAGAATGGAATGGGAGTAAGTCTTATTTTTAAAATAGCGGCGGTAGGAATCCTGGTCACCATCCTCAGCCAGATATTAAAACACAGCGGCAGGGAGGAACATGCATTCCTTCTTTCCCTGGCGGGGCTGATACTGGTGCTTACCTGGGTCATTCCCTACATATATGATTTGTTCACTACGATACAGAACCTGTTTCAGCTCTGACAGAAAGGAAGGGACAGGGAATGGATATGGCAAAAATTGCATTGCTTGGTATCATAGGCGTTCTGATAGGCCTGCAGTTTAAATCCGGAAAGCAGGAATACAGCGCTTATATTGGTATCGCCGTTGCATTGATCATTTTTTATTATGTATGTCAGTATCTCACACAGGTTAAGGATTCCGTACTGGCGCTGGGAGGTTTTCTGGAAGGAAGCGGAGCGTATTTCAGTATTTTGTTTAAAGTCACCGGGATTACTTATCTCTGCCAGTTTTGTGCGGGACTCTGCAGAGATGCGGGATACCAGGCTATTGCGGCCCAGGTGGAGCTGTTCGGGAAGGTGACGATCCTGCTGGCAGGCATGCCCGTGCTTTTGTCTCTGATGGATACGATAACGGGATTTATGAAATAGAGGGAAAACGGATGGAACTGACGACGCTGGCCGGAGAATTGAATCTGGATGACCTTTCCCATCAAATAGAGCAGCTTTTTCCTGATTTCAGTATTGATTTTACCGCCTTTTTCGGACAGGTACTTGCCGGAAACATGGGGGAGGCCTTCCGGGGGCTGAGCTCTTCCATAAGAAACGGAATACTGGCGGAGATAGGCGGAATGAAAAATCTCATGCTCACGCTGCTGATTATCGGAGTCCTGTCCGCCCTGTTTACGGTGGTGATGCAGAGCTTTGATAACCACCAGATAGCGGATATCGCCCACTTCATTTCCTATCTGCTCATGCTGTTTGTGGTTCTGAGGACGTTTACCCAGGCTGCGGATATTGCAGGGGTTCTTCTGGAGAGGATATTACTGTTCGTCCGATTGTTTGTCCCCACCTTTATGCTGGCGTTAGGGCTGTCCTCCGGTGCGGCTACGGCCGCCGGTTATTATCAGCTGATACTGCTTTTAATCTATGGCGTGGAACAGCTTCTTGTGAGTATCGGCCTTCCGGCGGTGAATATTTATATGATGCTGGTGGTGATGAACGGAGTTTGGGAAGAGGAAAAGCTGGGCATGCTTGTGGATCTTCTGCAAAAAGGAATCGGCGGCTTCCTGAAATTCATGCTTACCTGTATTACAGGCATCGGCCTTCTCCAGTCCATGGTAACGCCGGTACTCGAACAGCTGAAGCTGAATGTAGCGGGCAAAGCCCTGTCGGCGATTCCTGGCCTCGGCGGCCTGGCGGAGGGAACGGCACAGCTGCTGATCGGTTCGGCGGTTCTGGTAAAAAACGGACTGGGAGTGGCGGCCTTTCTTCTTTTGCTGGCGTTATGCATTGTCCCTTTTGCCAAACTGCTTTTATATGCAGGCATTCTGAAGCTTTGTGCAGCACTCCTGGGCATGACGGCGGACAAAAGAATAACAGGCTGTGTGAATAAAGCCGGTGACGGCCTTCTTCTTCTTTTGCGGATATCCTTCACAGCCTGTGCCTGCTTTCTGATTATGTTTGCCATTATCACATGCCTGGCAGGCAGAATGGGCTGACTGCTTGGAACGGCCAGGACAATAACAAACGGGAAGGATGGCAGGAAGGAGAAATGAAAAAATGGGTGCTCAATTTCTTGAATTATTGAAGAAAGTGACAGTTTTTATGCTCGCAGGACAGCTTATCGTGCATTTTCTGCCTGCCGGGGGATATGAAAAATACGTGAAGATGATGATCAGCATTATGGTCTTATCCCAGATCGTCCTTCCCATCCTTTCTTTAGGGAAGTTTGATGCGGCGGGTGTATACGACAGTGCAATGGATAAGTATGAGCAGGAAATAGAAAAAATCGGCATGCAGGTGGAGGCGGATGACTTCGAGGGCCGAGATTACCAGGAAGAAGCCCTTTCTATGACGGTCCGGCAGAAATTAGAGCCTTTAATGGAGCAATATGGTGTATCTTTGACAGCCGTATCCGCTCCGGAGGAAGGAAAGCTCCGGGTGGATATTGCGGAAGGCGCCGCCGGGGGCAGACTGGTAACGATAGAAAATATAACAATTAACCCGTCGGGAGAAGGGACAGATGCGGAGGATTCGGAAAATGGAAGGACAGCGGAAGAGCGGCTGCAGATGAAGGCAGCTTTTGCAGAGGCGCTTGGCATAGATAGTGGAAATCTGGAGGTGATATGGAATGGGTGACCGCCTGGCATCATGGAAGAAAAAGCTGACTAAAGAAAATATGGCAATCCTGGCGCTTTTAGGAATCCTGTTAATGGTGATTGCCCTGCCTGTAAAGAAAACGGAAAATGCAAGGGACGAGACCGGATTATCGGACACGGGAAGCGATACGATGAAAACCTCGGAAACGGAAAAAGATGATGGAGACGGAAGCTATACACAGGAGGTGGAAAACCGTCTGGAGGCGCTGCTGTCCAGCATGGATGGCGTGGGGGAGGTAAAGGTCATGGTAACTCTGTCCTCTTCTATGGAACAGGTGGTGGAAAAAGATGTCCCCTACAGTATGGATACTACCAAGGAAACGGACAGTGCCGGCGGTAGCCGGGATGTGGTGAATTCCAAACAGGAGGAAACCACCGTGTATGTGACCGACCAGGCCGGCAATAAAACGCCCTATATCAGTAAAACCCTGGAGCCTGCCATAGAAGGAGTTACGGTGGTCGCCCAGGGAGGAGGAAATGCTGTTGTACAGAAAAATATTACGGATGTGATTCAGGCATTATTTGGAGTAGAGGCACATAAGATTAAAGTAGTTAAGATGAAATAGCAGAAAGCAGAGGGAACAGGAGTGAAGAATGTGTTGAAACGCAACCAAATAATGATTACAGCACTGGCAATTATGATTGCGGTGGCAGGGTACCTGAATTTTGCAGGAACCAAGGCAGGAGAAGAACAGCTTACCAGCGCGGATGCCGGAAACGCAGGAGAGGATATGACTGCTTTGCTTGATTTGTCTGAGGAAGATGTGGTGTCGGATATAGACAGTATGGATTCCGATCAGGACGGCGTGGCAGCAGCAGATTACCTCAACGAGCAGATGCCGGCTAATGCCCAGGTACAGGCTGACAGCGCCCAGGTGGCGGTGGTATCGGAAACGATGGATGAAGCGAGCGCGGAGCAGGTAGCGGAAGATACGGATGTACAGAATGGGGAAGTTCCCGGAGAAGCTGTCTTTACCAGTTCTACAGGAGTAACCTCTCTGGCGGGAGCCAAGCTGCAGAAGGAACAGACAAGAGCAAAGAATAAAGAGACCCTTCTGGATATTATAAACAACGCTAATATCAGTGAAGAACAGAAGCAGGATGCGATAAACGGCATGATTGCACTTACCGATATGGCAGAAAAAGAAACGGCTGCAGAAATTCTTCTGGAAGCCAAAGGTTTTAATGACGTTGTGGTGAGCATCAGCGGATCCGGTGTGGATGTGGTGGTCAATGCCCCCAGCCTGACCGATGCACAGAGAGCCCAGATAGAGGATATCGTGACAAGAAAAACAGGAATTTCCCCGGAAAACATAATAATCAGCCCTATTACCGGGAATTAATATATAGGAGAATACAATTATTCCAGGGAGATACATATCAAAAGAAGACTGCTCTCATAAGAAAATACATCAAGTAAATAGTGTACAAAAGAAGGATTTGTGGTATAATCTTCGAACAGGGCAGAACCAGATGGGAAAAGAGAAAAGGCTGGACTGCCTGCCGATTCAGCCCCTTCTCTTTTCCCATCTGGCGAGCGAAGCGACCCAGAGGACACTTGTGTTCTCTGGGTTCTGCCCGTCCGCAGTCAATAATCAGATTTTCCTGATCCAACCATAAATGAAAGGAGCCCCAAACCATGAAAAGAATATTTCTCATCGTTTTAGACAGCGTAGGTATTGGCGCCGAACCGGATGCCCCGGAATACGGCGACGCAGGTACCAACACTCTGAAAAGTGCATCCACCAGTTCCTTTTTCCACATGCCTAATATGGAAAAGCTGGGACTCTTTAATATAGAAGGAATAAACTATCATCCTTCCTGTGAAGCGCCCATGGCTTCGGTAGCCCGTATGCAGGAGGCTTCCAAAGGCAAGGATACAACAATCGGCCACTGGGAAATTGCCGGTATTTATTCCGGCCGCCCTCTGCCTACGTATCCCAACGGTTTTCCTTCAGAAGTGCTTGATGAGTTTACCCGGCTGACCGGCCGCGGCGTACTCTGCAACAAGCCCTATTCGGGTACCGATGTGATACGGGACTACGGGGACGAGCATCTTAGGACCGGCGCTCTCATTGTATATACGTCTGCTGACAGCGTATTCCAGATCGCTGCTCATGAAGATATTGTGCCTCCGGAAACTTTGTATGAATACTGCAGGATTGCCCGTAAGATCCTTGTGGGTGAACATGGTGTCGGCCGTGTCATTGCCCGTCCGTTCACGGGAACCGCCGGCAATTACACCAGAACCTCCGGCCGCCATGATTTTTCCATAGAACCGCCTTCTGTGGATATGCTGGATCAGCTGAAGGAAAACGGCTGTGCAGTAATCGGTGTAGGGAAAATACACGATATTTTTGCGGGTAAAGGCCTTACGGAATATGTTTACACCCAGGGAAATGAAGACGGCATTAATAAGACACTTGATTATATGGACAAAGAGTTCCGGGGGCTTTGTTTTATTAACCTTGTGGATTACGATATGCTTTACGGACACCGCAATGATATTGACGGTTATGCCAAAGCTCTGACTTATTTTGATCAGCGTCTGCCGGAGCTGCTCGCCAGGCTGAAGGATGAGGATCTTCTTATGATTACTGCCGACCATGGCTGTGATCCCGGCTATACGGTTTCCACCGACCATTCCAGGGAATATACCCCTTTCCTTCTTTATGGCAGGAATATACCGCCTGTTAACTGGGGAACCAGGGATACCTTTGCAGATATCGGCGCTACTGTTCTGGATTATTTCGGAATCACACCGCAGTTTAAAGGGAAAAGCATGCTTCCCCATTAAGCGCAGGTGACAGATCTGCCATATGCAAAAATACCCTGCCGGGAGCTGCCCGGAAAACCATAACAACTGGAGGAAATAAAAGTGAGCAACCTGACTCAGGAAATTAACAGAAGAAGAACATTTGCAATTATATCTCATCCCGATGCGGGAAAGACAACCCTGACGGAAAAATTTCTGCTGTATGGAGGCGCCATTAACCTTGCCGGAAGTGTAAAAGGAAAGGCGACTGCCAGACATGCGGTTTCCGACTGGATGGAAATAGAAAAAGAGAGAGGTATTTCGGTAACCTCGTCAGTATTGCAGTTTGAATATGACGGATACTGCATCAATATCCTGGATACGCCGGGGCATCAGGATTTCTCGGAGGATACCTACAGAACCCTCATGGCCGCGGATTCCGCAGTCATGGTCATCGACGGTTCCAAGGGCGTGGAGGCACAGACAAGAAAGCTCTTCAAGGTCTGTGTCATGCGCAAAATCCCCATTTTTACATTTATCAATAAAATGGACCGGGATGCCAACGATACCTTTGATCTCCTGGACGAGATCGAAAAAGAACTGGGAATAGCAACCTGTCCCAAGAACTGGCCGATCGGTTCAGGAAAAGGATTTAAAGGAATATATGACAGGGATAAAAGCTGTGTGATTATTTATTCCGATACGGAAAAGGGCACCAGGGAAGGGGAAACCCTGGAAATCCCCATGGAGGATGAAGAACGTCTGCTGGAATATATAGGACAGGAGGCATTGGACAAGCTGAAGGAGGAAATAGAGCTTCTTGACGGAGCCAGCGCTGAGTTCGATCTGGAAGAAGTGCGCCGGGGAGATCTGACTCCTGTATTTTTCGGCTCTGCCCTCACCAATTTCGGCGTGGAGATATTCCTGCAGCATTTTCTGCAGATGACGACGACTCCCCTTCCCAGAAAATCGGATGTCGGTGTTGTGGAACCGGTAGAAAATAATTTTTCCGCCTTTGTATTTAAGATTCAGGCGAATATGAATAAGGCCCACAGGGACAGAATTGCTTTCATGCGTATCTGCTCCGGGAAGTTCGAAGCGAGCATGGAGGTCAAGCATGTGCAGGGAGGAAAAATCATGCGCCTTTCCCAGCCGCAGCAGATCATGGCCAGCGAACGGAAAATACTGGATGAAGCCTATGCGGGGGATATTATCGGAGTGTTCGATCCCGGTGTTTTCTCCATCGGTGATACGCTCTGCATGCCCAAGGAAGAGTTTGCCTACGAAGGAATCCCTACCTTCGCCCCGGAACATTTTGCAAGGGTGCGTCAGGTGGATACCATGAAACGTAAGCAGTTTGTAAAGGGAATTACCCAGATTGCCCAGGAAGGAGCTATCCAGATCTTCCAGGAATACAATACCGGTATGGAAGAGATCATAGTGGGAGTGGTAGGCGTCCTGCAGTTTGATGTGCTCAAATACCGCCTCAATAATGAATACAACGTGGAAATCCGTCTGGAACCCCTTCCTTATGAATATATCCGCTGGATAGAAAATAAAGATGAGTTTGACTTGGACAAGCTGACGGGAACCTCTGATATGAAGAAGGTAAAGGATATGAAAGGAAATCCGCTTCTTCTGTTCGTGAATGAATGGAGCGTGGGAATGACCATTGACAGAAATAAAGGACTTATCTTGACTGAATTCGGCCGGAATTAAATCCGGGATAAAACGCTTGCAGAGGGAAAGCGGAACAGAAACGAGACAACAGCCGGAACGGCCACAATGGACAGGAGTCATGCAGAATGAAGAGATTTTCCAAAACCGTAGTAGTCATTCTTGTTATTTTGATTTTTATCACGGCTTTATGGGCATGGAAGGGTGAATTATTACCAGGCGGCCTGCCCCGCTTTCTGCCTCAAAAAGAAACTGCGGAAGAAACCGAAAGCCTTACGGCTTCAGAAGAATCCGTAAACAGCACGGAATCCCCGACAGAGGAAACCGTCCCGGGAGCCTTGCAGGAGGAGAACGGTACAGAACAGGAGGGCGAAGGCGGCCCTTCTGTTTCACAGGAAACCGGCTATGCATATGGGCTGCTGACGGAAGAAGAACAGCAGCTTTACCGGGAGATGCTGCAGGCAATAACCGGCTTTGGACGGGATGCTGAGCTGTCAACCCTGAATCCCGATTTGCTGGAAACGGTTTTTAACAGCATCATGGCGGACCATCCCGAAATTTTTTATGTGGACGGCTACACCTATACCAAACATACACTGGGAGAGGAAATCCATAAAATCACCTTTTCCGGACAATATACCCTGACACAGGAACAGGTGAGGGAACGTGAGGAAGGCATAGAACGCTATTCCCGCCAAGCGCTTGAAGGCATACATACCGGTATGGACGATTATCAGAAAATCAAATATATTTATGATTATATGATAGAACATACGGACTACAGACTGGACGCGCCGGAAAATCAGACAATATGTTCCGTTTTCCTTTATGGGGAGTCCGTATGCCAGGGGTATGCCAAAGCATTTCAATTCCTCTGCGGCCGTCTGGGAATTCCGGCAGTTCTTGTAACCGGCCGTGTGAAGAACGGAGAACCCCACGCATGGGATATGGTACTGGCCGACGGAGAATGGTACTACGTCGATCCTACATGGGGAGACGCCTATTACCTCATGGGCGACGACGACCCCGCCTGGCAGGGAAAAACCCGTCCCAGCGTAAATTACGATTACCTTCTCGTCACCACACAGCAGCTCCTCCAGACACATAAAATCGACAACGCCTTCCCCCTTCCGGAATGCACGTCCATGAAAGACAACTATTACGTCCGTGAAAATGCATACTTCGAAAGCGTGGATGAAACCAAACTTTCAAATCTGTTCGCCAGAGGCTACGAAGAAGATAAAGGCATCGTCACCCTGAAGTGTGCAGACCAGACCGTTTACCAGGATATGAAAAAAACACTCCTCGACGACCAAAAAATTTTTGACTACCTAAGAGGCGACAACGCTTCAGCCGCATACGTAGACACCCAAGAGCAGTTCACCCTAAGCTTCTGGCTGGAGTAACTCCCCTTACGACAATATCCCTTATATTAATGCCGCTTATGTTAAAGCCCACTTATATAAGTACCTACTTATATTAAGTACTTACTTATTATTAGTACCTACTTATATTAGTTCCCCATCGCATCCCTTGGATTCCCTGCC
>ERZ791885.68-NODE-68-length-95893-cov-3.903963_pt1 | contig 95893 bp, 79 predicted proteins | sample MGYA00510159_ERZ791885 | MGnify/ENA primary metagenome ERZ791885 (study PRJEB30046, sample SAMN00792054) | human gut metagenome | study: EMG produced TPA metagenomics assembly of the A metagenome-wide association study of gut microbiota in type 2... | reverse complement strand
GGCTGCCGGGAAGGGAGAGACACGCCGCGGTCATACCCAAGCCGGAGAAAGAACCTCAGCAGTTCAGAACAGGCCGAATGGATGCTATTTATAAACTTTCTGTAAAATAAGGCACTATTTCCAATATTTTTTAATTTTCGTCTTGATATTTCATTGTAAATTAGGTAAAATGATTGTGCTGATAAAATTTTGTCAAGCTATGGGGACAAGCCCGGGTAAGCTTTCGGTGTGTCCGGAATGTGGACTTGCGCTGTGCGCGGGTCCGTTTGCTACGCTTGACAAAATAATATATTAAATCATTTTTAGGAGGAATTAAAAATGGCAGTAAAAGTAGCAATTAATGGTTTTGGCCGTATCGGACGTCTTGCTTTCAGACAGATGTTCGGAGCAGAAGGATTTGAAATCGTAGCAATCAATGATTTAACATCTCCCGAGATGCTGGCTCACTTACTGAAATATGATTCAACTCAGGGCAGATATGAACTGGGCGACAAGGTTTCCTACAGTGAAGATTCCATCACAGTAGACGGAAAAGAAATTAAGATTTATGCAAAGGCTAACGCTGCAGAGCTTCCTTGGGGAGAAATCGGTGTGGACGTAGTTCTGGAATGTACCGGATTCTATACCTCCAAAGCAAAAGCTCAGGCACATATCGATGCCGGCGCTAAGCACGTTATCATTTCCGCTCCTGCCGGAAACGATCTGCCTACCATCGTTTACAATGTAAACCATGAGACACTGAGCAAAGATGATCACATCATTTCTGCTGCTTCCTGTACAACAAACTGCCTGGCTCCTATGGCAAAAGCTCTTAACGATGCTTTCCCTATCCAGAGCGGTATTATGTGTACAATCCATGCTTACACAGGCGATCAGATGACTCTGGATGGTCCTCAGAGAAAGGGCGACAAGAGAAGAAGCCGTGCAGCAGCAGTAAATATCGTTCCCAACAGCACAGGTGCTGCTAAGGCTATCGGCCTGGTAATCCCTGAACTGAACGGCAAGCTGATCGGTTCCGCTCAGCGTGTTCCTACTCCTACAGGATCCACAACCATCCTGACAGCAGTAGTTAAAGGACAGCCTACCAAAGAAGCTATCAACGATGCTATGAAGGCTGCTGCCAATGAGTCTTTCGGCTACAACACAGACGAAATCGTATCCAGCGATGTTATCGGTATGAGATATGGTTCCCTGTTCGATGCTACTCAGACTATGGTTCTTCCTATTGACGAGAATACATCTGAAGTACAGGTTGTTTCCTGGTATGACAATGAGAATTCTTACACAAGCCAGATGGTTCGTACAATCAAACACTTTGGCAAACTGCTGAACGCTTAATTTATAATTTTGCAGTCAGCTGTGTAAAGGCATAGGCTCATAAGGGGTCCGGTCTGATGAGGGCCGGGCCCCTGTTTAATTTTAAGGAGGTTTTATACCATGTCATTAAATAAGAAATCCGTTGATGATATCAACGTAAAAGGCAAACGTGTCCTCTGCAGATGCGATTTCAATGTTCCTCTGAAAGAGGGCAAAATCACAGACGAGAACCGTCTTGTGGCTGCTCTTCCCACCATTAAAAAGCTGATCGCTGACGGCGGAAAGGTTATCCTCTGCTCCCATCTTGGAAAGCCTAAGGGAGAACCGAAGCCGGAGCTGTCTTTAGCGCCTGTTGCAGCACGTCTTTCCGAACTGCTCGGACAGGAAGTTAAGTTTGCAGCGGATCCCGAAGTGGTTGGCCCCAATGCAAAAGCTGCTGTGGAAGCCATGAAGGACGGCGATGTTATCCTTCTTGAGAATACCCGTTACAGAGCAGAAGAGACAAAGAACGGCGAAGCCTTCTCCAAAGAACTGGCTTCTCTGTGTGATGTTTTTGTAAACGATGCTTTCGGTACCGCCCACAGGGCACACTGCTCCAATGTAGGTGTTGCACAGCTGGTTGATACCGCAGTAGTTGGATACCTGATGCAGAAGGAAATTGATTTCCTTGGAAATGCAGTGGAAAATCCCGTAAGACCTTTTGTTGCTATTCTGGGCGGCGCTAAGGTTGCTGATAAGCTGAATGTTATCTCCAACCTGCTTGAGAAATGTGATACCCTGATCATCGGCGGCGGTATGGCATTCACCTTCCTGAAGGCAAAAGGCTATGAAATCGGTGCTTCTTTAGTGGATGATGAAAAGATTGAATACTGTAAGGAAATGATGGAAAAGGCTGAAAAGCTGGGCAAGAGCCTCCTTCTTCCCGTAGATGCTGTTGTTGCAAAAGCTTTCCCCAGCCCTATCGATGCGGAAATTGAAGTTGAAGTATTTGCTGCTGATTCCATTCCGGCTGAGAGAATGGGCCTGGATATCGGACCTAAGACAGCAGAAACCTATGCAGAAGCTGTTAAGACTGCAAAGACTGTTGTTTGGAACGGACCGATGGGTGTATTTGAGAACCCTGTGCTCGCAAAAGGAACTATCGCAGTTGCAAAGGCTCTGGCTGAAACAGATGCAACCACAATTATCGGCGGCGGTGATTCCGCAGCAGCTGTTAACCAGCTGGGCTACGGCGACAAGATGAGCCATATCTCCACCGGCGGCGGAGCATCCCTGGAATTCCTGGAAGGCAAGGAACTTCCCGGAGTGGCAGCAGCAAACGATAAATAATAAATTTTAAGGAGACCATTATCATGGCAAGAAAGAAAATTATCGCCGGCAACTGGAAGATGAACATGACTCCCAGCCAGGCCGTTGAATTGATCAATACCTTAAAGCCCCTCGTGGCAACCGAAGATGCAGATGTTGTTTTCTGTGTGCCTGCTATCGATATCATCCCTGCTATTGAAGCAGCTAAGGGAAGCAATATTGAAATCGGCGCAGAAAATATGTACTATGAAGAAAAAGGTGCATATACCGGAGAAATCGCTCCTGATATGCTCACTGACGTAGGCGTAAAATATGTTATCATCGGACATTCCGAAAGAAGAGAATATTTTGCTGAAACCAATGAGACTGTCAACAAGAAAGTTCTCAAGGCTTTCGAGCATGGTATTACTCCTATTGTCTGCTGCGGCGAATCTCTTACACAGAGAGAGCAGGGAATTACCATTGACTGGATCCGTCAGCAGATTAAGATCGCTTTCCTGGGTGTAACTGCAGAGCAGGCTAAAACCGCAGTTATTGCATATGAACCCATCTGGGCTATCGGTACCGGCAAAACTGCAACCACAGAGCAGGCACAGGAAGTTTGTGCTGCCATCCGTGTATGCATCGGTGAAATCTATGACGAAGCGACTGCAGAAGCAATCCGTATCCAGTACGGCGGATCTGTTAATGCAGGAACCGCTGCAGAACTGTTTGCACAGCCTGATATCGACGGCGGCCTTGTGGGCGGCGCAGCTCTGAAGCCTGACTTCGGAAAGATTGTAAATTATAAATAACAGCAGTCCGGCAATCATATAGTTAAGACAGTCCCTGTTTCCTTCAGTCTGTAAGCGCTGACGGAAACGGGGATTTTTTGTCTGACGGAAGGATTGATATATCTTATCAAGTAACCATATTGCGGTGGATTGTATCCTGTGGTATTCTATATTCTGAAGTTAGGCGAAACTAACTGTTACCTGACATGTACTAAAAGGAGGTTATTTTCCGGCGTATGGATGGGCGCCGGAGGATGATTTTCCGGATCCCGGAGGAAAGAAAGCATGCCCGTAGAAGAGATCACACAGTATTTACAAACAAACAGGCGGAGCTGTAAAAAGGCATTACATATGCAATTGGCAATTCATTGTGCTCCTTTTTTAAAAGGAATTAAGGAAAGCGCTGTTGTCAGTCTGCCAAGAGATCAGGCCGTTGAATTTTCAGTACTGGCGGCCAGGACCGGCCTGAACTGGTATTTTCTGCTCCATGAAGATGGAAAAGATATGGTATTTATTTACCGGAAAAAGGAATTGGAGAGATTTCTGCAGAAAGAGGATGTTTCAGCCTTTCTGAAAAACAGAGGATACCTGCAGAGCGGCAAGATACATCCTTTTTCAATCTGCCGGATTTTGTCCGAACTGTCCCGGAGAGTAGAGGCTTATTACAGGACGAAAGAAAATTTCCCGCATGAGATAGGAGTGCTTCTCGGATATCCCACAGAGGATGTGGAAGGATTTATTGCCAATGAGGGCAGGGACTGCCTGTGTACGGGTTACTGGAAGGTATATCAGAATGAGCAGCGTGCAAAACAGATTTTTGCCGCATTTGATGAAGCCAGGGAAGTAACTGTCCGGGAGGTATTGGAAGGAAAAGAGCTTCTGCAGCTATGTACATCCATATAAATCATTTTATATAAAGTAGGAGGAATAAAGATGGTACAGATTTCTATTGTATATTGGAGCGGCACAGGCAACACGGAGTTAATGGCTCAGAAGGTTGCGGAGGGTGTCAGGGAAGCAGGACAGGAGGCTGTCGTGCTCAGTGTGGATCTGGCGGATGTTTCGGAATTGAAGAAAGCCAGGGCTTTTGCGCTGGGCTGTCCTTCCATGGGGGCAGAACAGCTGGAGGAAACGCAGATGGAGCTTTTTATGTGTGATTTGGAAAATGGAATAGGCGGTAAGCAGATTGGCCTGTTCGGATCCTTCGGATGGGGCGGGGGAGAATGGATGAGGGACTGGGAAGAAAGAGTCCGAAATGCCGGCGCATCTGTTGTTGGAGAAGAAGGAATTATTGTAAACGGGGCACCGGATGAGGAAGCGGAAGAGAAATGTAAGGAGCTTGGCAGGGCCCTGGCTGTTGCGGTTTCATAAGGCAGGTTAAAATAAATCAATCGAATTGATTAAAATTGCATCTTGTGTAAACCACAAACCTGTGTTATTATTTACAAAACTGAATAGGAAAGCAAATGCAAGGAAGAGGAGTAGTAGCTGAAAGCTGGAAAACAGAGAACTGCCGGGTGGTGCGAGGCAGTCTGAAGCGGACCGTGAACTGACCTTGGAGCAGCCGGCTGAAGACCCGCAGGGTTGTGTAGGTTCGGACGGAATACCCGCCGTAGAAAGGGGAAAGGCATGTTAGTGCTGATGAGTGCATGGTTTTTATTACCATGAAATAGAGTGGTACCGCGTGAAGTTGAATTTGCGTCTCTATAAAAATGACCCGGATTACAGGAAAGTCATTTTTATAGAGACTTTTTTTGTGCCCGGACAGAATAGGAGGAAGCATAAATGACAGCAGCAGAAAAGTACGGAAAATCCTATTTCATGCCACCGGTGGTGACATATGATTGGGTGAAGAAGGATACGATTGAGAAAGCCCCCATTTGGTGCAGCGTGGATTTGCGGGATGGGAACCAGGCGCTTATAGAGCCTATGGGTCTGGAAGAAAAACTGGAATATTTTAAGATGCTGGTAGAAATCGGTTTTAAGGAAATTGAGGTGGGATTTCCTGCGGCATCAGATACGGAGTATGCATTTTTGCGGGCATTAATCGAAAGAGACATGATACCGGAGGATGTGACGATCCAGGTTCTCACCCAGGCGAGGGAACATATCATCAGAAAAACCTTTGAAGCAGTGAAAGGCGCTCCGCATGCAATTGTCCATCTTTATAATTCCACATCGGTGGCACAGCGGGAACAGGTTTTCAGAAAGAGTAAGGACGAAGTGAAACAGTTGGCGGTGGACGGAGCCGCTCTTTTGAAAAAACTGGCGGAAGAAACGGACGGTAATTTCACATTTGAATACAGCCCCGAGAGCTTCCCGGGGACGGAAGTGGATTATGCTGTGGAGGTCTGCAATGCGGTTCTTGATGTATGGAAGCCTGATGAGAAGCACAAGGCAGTCATTAACATCCCGACTACAGTGCAGGTAGCGATGCCCCATGTGTTTGCCTGTCAGGTGGAATATATCCATAAAAACCTGAAATACAGGGACAGCGTGGTTTTGAGCGTACATCCTCACAATGACAGAGGCTGCGGAATCAGCGATGCGGAATTTGGGATTCTTGCAGGAGCGGACAGAGTGGAAGGGACGCTTTTTGGAAACGGTGAGAGAACCGGTAATGTGGATCTGGTCACATTAGCCATGAACATGGTATGCCATGGCGTGGAATCCGGCCTGGATTTCAGCCGCATTATGAAAGTCAGGGAGAATTACGAGCTCTTGACCGGTATGAAGGTGGATGAAAGAACGCCCTATGCGGGGGATCTGGTATTTACCGCGTTTTCCGGTTCCCATCAGGATGCGATTTCCAAGGGTATGGCCTGGCGGAATGAGGGAAAAAGCGGAAGTAAATGGACGGTTCCTTATCTGCCGGTGGATCCCAAGGATGTGGGAAGAGAGTATGAATCCGATGTCATCCGAATTAACAGCCAGTCGGGAAAGGGCGGCATCGCTTTTATTCTGAAACAGAATTTTGGGTTTTCCTTACCGGACGGAATGAAGGAAGAGGTTGGGTATCTGGTGAAGGGGGTTTCCGATAAGCGTCACCAGGAGCTGGCTCCGGCGGACATTTATCAGATTTTCAAGGAAAATTATATCTCACCCAGAACGGTCTTTCAGATTCCGGAGTTCCACTTCCGCCAGGAAAATGGGATAACCGCGCAGGTAACCATCGAACAGGGAAAGGAAAGAAGAGTGGTGGAGGCCTCCGGCAACGGCCGTCTGGATTCGGTAAGCAATGCGGTTAAGATGTATTTTGGAATCGATTATGAACTGGCGGTTTATGAGGAACATGCGATTTCCAGGGGTTCTTCCTCCAAAGCGGCGGCCTATGTGGGGATTTCCTGCAAGGGCAAGATGTATTGGGGCGTGGGAATTGATGAGGATATTATTAAAAGTTCTGTGGCTGCGCTTGTATCAGCAGGCAATAAGCTGGCGGAAGGTGAAAATTTTCAGGAAGGCAGGGAGGAAAGAGTTGTGGATATTATCAAATATATAAACGGACATTATGCGGAAGTAACTTTGGAAAATCTGTCGGAGAATTTTAATCTTTCCAGACCTTATATTTCAAAATATATCAAGGATAAGACAGGGATGAATTTCCAGGATGTGGTAAGAGAAGCCAGAATGAGAAAAGCCAGAACGCTTTTGAAAGAATCAGGACATTCGGTGGAATCGATAGCTGCGGATGTGGGTTATGAGAGCGTGGAGCATTTTAACAGACTGTTTAAAAAATCCTATGGGATAACTCCGGTACAATTCCGGGTACAGAAATAAACGGATTTAATAGAGTCAGGAAAACATAAAAAGAACGGCCCTGCGGAGGATTGGCTAATAAAGAATTTTCCGCAGGGTTTTTTCGAAAAAGTCACAGTTTTTATGTCCGGCATGAAGAAGGACAATAAGGTGATGGAATACGAACTGAAGAAATTCCTCCTGTGTGTATTCCTCCGACCATACGGACTCGGAAATGGAGGTGTCCCTGTGGAGAGCCTTGCGGAGAACATCAAGAAGCACCTGGAAACATTGGTCTTCCAACTCCCGGCCTCTTTTTTTATCCTCAGGAGGCATGGTCTCCAATTGAGTCAGCCAGTCCTTTTCGAATTCAGAAAGCTGTTCGTTTATCATGGCATAATACTGGGACACAAATTGCGGGAAACAGGTGCTCTGTGGTACCATCCCGGACAGATTCTGTATGACATCAGCCCAGAAGGAATTCACAACAGCAAAAATAAGCTCTGTTTTGTTGGGAAAGTAATTATAAAGAACACCTACGGAAATAGAGCATTTCCGGGCTATATTACGGATATTTACTTTATGGATGCCTTCGGTACGGGCTATTTCCATGGCAGTGTCAATAAGCTCCTGACGGGATGTAACATTCTTGTTCATCTTTTTTCCTCCTATTGAACCATGCTCATTATATAAAGCTTACCTTTTGCTGTCAAGTATTCTGCAGTTAAAAGTAAACAGAAGGTCTGTGCAAAGGGCTCTTTGTAAAAAAATGATTGACTTGGAGTTAAGTCCCGGTGGTATGATTAGACAGAGTTAAGTAATTCTTTTTAAGAGAAAGGCGGGCAGTCATGACTATTGCAGAGGTAAGTAAGAAATATGAGATGTCTCCGGATACACTGAGGTATTACGAACGTATCGGCCTGATTCCCCAGGTACCCAGAAATAAGAGCGGAATCAGGGATTATGATGAAAATTCCTGCCGCTGGATTGAATTGATGAAGTGCATGCGCAAAGCGGGCGTGCAGATTGAAGCCTTGATAGAATATGTGTCTCTGTTCCAGCAGGGCGATTCCACTGTCAATGCCAGAAAAATGCTGCTCATAGAACAGAGGGATCAGCTGCTGGCGAGGATGGAGGAAATGCAGAAATCCCTGGACAGGCTGAATCAGAAGATCGACCGTTATGAACAGGGACTTATGCAGGCGGAAAAAAAGCTGCACTGACAGTGCTATTCCCGGAAGAAGGAATATCTGTTTTTTCCCAGCCGCTTTGATTCATAGAGGGCCGTATCCGCATTTTTATACAGGGTATCAAAATCCGTGCCCGCATCAGGGTAGAGTGCAATACCTATGCTGGAGGTTATATTCCAGCTGGAGGAATGATAGCTGCAGGTCTGTCTCAGGGAAGAAACAAGCAGTTCTGCTTTTGCTATTGTCGATTCCATATCATTAACAGGAATAAAAACCACAAATTCATCACCGCCGATACGTCCGAGAATGTCGTCGGTGCGGAAATTGCTTTTCATGATATCTGTAAAACGGATGATTACATAATCGCCGAAATCGTGCCCATGCAAATCATTGGCCTGCTTGAAATTATCAATATCGAGAATGAAAAAAGCATATTTTTTTTCCGGATTAAGGGTGAGGGCGGCACTGATATGCTGTCTGGTAGCGGTTTTGTTAAGAAGCCCCGTCATTTCATCCGTCTGGATTTTCTTTTCCGTTTTCAGTTCATGCCGTTTTTCCGCATCAATATTTTTCCTGTAGGTGAACATATGGATCGAATGATCTTCCGTGCATAAATAAATATATGCGTCGATGCGCATCCAGAAATAACCGGAGTCATCCAGGCTTATCATGAAGTCATACTGCAGATGGGTATTATTGCTTCTGTAATTCTTCATGACATTTTCCGGAGAAAACATGGAAATGTAGCCTTCCCGGTATTCCTCCTTGATCTGTTTTTCCGCTATAACGCGCAGCGCCTTGTCATAAGGGGTATTGGCCGGGACACCCAGGCTTTCAAAGTATCTCTGGGTACTGACCCCGGCGGCGCGGTTTTGTGTGATGTTCAGTTCATAAATATTATCATAAAGCTGTTCCGTTGCCTTTCGGAAGGCTTCTTCTTTTTCCTGGGTCAGCCTGAGAATATGCTTGTTGAATTTGCCGATGACGAAACCGATAACAAACAGGATGATCAACAGTATGGCGGCTATGGCGACTGCCGTATGATAAAGCTGTTGGCGCAGCTTGGCAATCAGGCTGGGGGGATCCTGCTCTACAATCAGATGCCAGGAAATTTCCGGGATATAGCGTGCCACAACATAAGCCCGTTTCCCGGAAGGAGCGGAGCCGGAAGACCAGAGGCTTTTTGATGTCCCTTCTTCTTTCCAGCCAAGCAGTTCGTCGCGGATATCTGTCAATCCATTTTCTTCAAATAAATTTAGGTGCTCATATCCGGAATGCTCGGAGGAGACTTCTATCATTCCCTGTTCATTGATCAGATAAGCGTTTACATCAAAATCGTTCTGATATTCCCTGAGAATAGTCTGAAGATAATCTACACGAAGCCCGACACCAATAATTCCTATGGTATTATCCTTTTCATCATATATCTTGCAGTTCACAAAAATAGTGATGTCGTTATTGGCATTGACCACTTCATCGTTATCCACATTGAGGGAATAATCTTCAGAATCCTCAAGCATCGCGTAATACCAGACATTTTCCGGGTTATCCCTGGTCAGGATCCGGTCAAGGCCCTGAAAATTATAATAACGCCCGGAGGCTGTGGAAATAAGAAAAACGGAATCAAAGCCATATTTTTTCTGATAGGCGCCAAGATATTCCTTCAGGGGCTCGATATAGCTGTCATCCTCCAGGCGTCCGGCTTCCCCGGCAAGATAATTTTTCAGGAAGCTGTCATTGGCCATGGTAAGGGATACGTTTACCGGTTTTGTAAAAATTGTGCTCAGCTGGTAGTAAATGCCTTCTGAGGTCAGGTCTGTAATCTGCTCCACATTTTCCAGTGCGGAGCTGTAGTTGGCGCGGTAGCTTAATATAGCGGTTAACAGGAAGCCTGCGAGGATAATCAGGCATACCAGAATATTGGTTTTTATAAGAATGTTTTTCTTTGACATGGATGACTCCTTCCCAATGCACTTCATATATTGTAAGGCATAGAATGAGAGCTTGCAAGAGAATCGTGTCGGTTAAATCCATTCTCTTTTCCGAAATAATAAAAATGAATTTGCGATTCTGATTGTTTTCTTTTTGTTGCCGGTCTGTACCGCCCCGTTGTATAATAAAAAGAAAGTGTCAGAGCCGGGCAAATTGCCGGTGTATGGGAACAGGTGGATACATATATGAAGGTGAAAATTCAGGTAAAAAAACTGGGCAAAAGCCACAGTAAGATAGCTCCGGTTTTTTATGATTATCCGGAAAACGTGGATACGGTACGAAGGCTTCTGGAGGAAACTGTGCGCATTGATCTGGAGGAATATGGGAAGAGGCGCAGGCATACGGAGGTGGAGGCCGTGCTGTCAAAGGAAAGCATGGAAGAACAGGCGGGCGCCGGAAAGATAACCTTCGGCCTTTCTTTTCAGGACAAGGTGCCGGATTACCGAAAGGCAGCGGAGAACGCATGCCAGTGTTTTGAAGATGGGATAGCCGTGGTGTTTCTGGACGGGAAAAAGCTGGAAAGACTGGAGGAAAAAATAAGCCTTCAGGAAAACAGTGAACTTGTATTTGTAAGGATGACGATGCTGGCAGGAAGAATGTGGTAGCAGCTACAGGGAGAGGCAGAAGGATGGAATATAATTATCAAAGCAGACAGAAGCTTGTGGAAGCTTATAAGGGAAAATGGAAAAGGAAGCTGATTCTTGCTTCCGGGGATACCAAAGAAGCGATGGAGCAGATGGAGAAATTCGGACAGTACAGGCCGGAAGTAAACTCCTTCTTAAAAGGGGTGGAGGCGAAGTTTGGCGATGAGGGTTTCCTTACGCCTTCCGGATTTATGCGGAAAAAATATAAAAAGCTGGTTGACCTTTATGCGGGCAAAGCCTTCGCCGAGGACTTTTATTATATCATTGATAAGTTTAACCAGTTTCCCTATTCCCACAGTGTTTACCGCAGATCGGTGCGTACCAAATCGTATTTGCCGTGCCTGGAGCATGTCTTCCGGCTGCTGTATGCATGCCGGGTGATGAATTTTTATGAGTGCACGCTTGCGGATTATCTGCTGGATCGGCTGCCCGAGGAAAAGCTGGATTATAAGAGACATCCGGTTTACGGTTTTACGATGCAGTATCTGGATGATTTGATTGCGGCTGCGATTGACAGGGGAGATGAGGCGGTGACAGCGGCGGTGAAGGATATCCTGCTGAGTGACAACAATACTGCGGTCATCACCGTTGACTTAATAAGGGGAATTATCAAAAGCTCCAGTGCGTCTCTTCACCGGCTCCTTTCGGATTTCCTGCTTGCGGCCAGGCTTCAGGAGGGAGTGAGGCAAGCGATCTGTGAAAATGCGGACTGCGGAACTGTGGAAGCTTTTCAGACGATTTTCGCCGCCGTATGTGAGAATAACCTGATCCGCTTTGCCTCTGTAAAAAGGGCGGTGGCTGTCTGGACGGGAATCTGTGATGTGGAAAATGCGGATCGCATCTCGGATAAAATGCTTGTTCTCATGAGGGACGCTCTCAACGATCCCGGAGCAGCACAGACTTATATAAGCAGCAATGACAGCATCCGGATTGGGATAGGACTGTGGACGCTGGCCTTTTATGAGCTGCAGGATGCCATTGGGGTGATGGGAAAGTTTCTGGAGCATGGAACGAGAAATCAAATCCTGACCATGTCTTATTTTAACCGTACTCTGGAATGGGAAGCGTTTACGGGGATTACGGCGAGGAAGGCCATACTGCAGTTTGCATCGGATCCTGAGATGGCAGCAGCCTTTATGCCCACTTATCTGAGCGGGGTGGAGGAGTATGTCAGATATGCGCTTGGCGGCAGCAGGCCGGGGAATACAGGAGAAAAGACATACATGCCGATTCCTCTTAACTGGCTGTTTGGAAGCAGGGAGGAGGCTTTGGAGCACTATGGCGTGCTGAAGAGCCTGCTGGAAGGCATGAAGAAAAAGAAGCTGGAATTTGTACCGTGTGTTTTTCCGTGGTATGGGGTTGAACTGTCGAGAGGACAGCTTATCAAACGCATGTGTGTGATAGCATATGCCCTGGAAGATTCGGCTTTCATAGAAGATGCTGCCGGAAAAGTGATGGAAATCGATATCAGCGGTACTTATGAGAGCCGGTCGAAATGGGTGGAGCTGCTGCTTCACAGCCCGGAAAATGAACGGCAGAAGGCTCTTCTGCTTTCTTTCCTGGGGGATAAGGAGACGATGACGAGAAAGACGGCCTTCCGGCTTGTGGAGGAGCTGGAATTATCCGATGCGGATTACCGGGAGCTGGAAGGGCTTTTGAAGTATAAAAAAGAAGATATCAGGCAGAATGTCCTGAAGCTGCTGGAAAAACAGGAGGATAAAGGACTGGAGGAATCAGTGAAGCGGCTGCTGGCTTCTCCCCTGCCGGCTGTCAGGGAGGGCGGCCTTACTTTGGTGAGAGAGGCACGGATCAGGGGAAGATCCGAAGAACTGCTGGAGAGACTGGCAGAAGAGGCCGGAAAGCTGGAAGGAAGCTCGGATAAGGAACAGATTCTTTTGGAGGAGGTCAGAGGCGAATCGTCCTCCAACCAGATATTGGAAGCGGAAGGGTATGGCCTGTACCGGAAGGATGTTACGCCTGTGTGCCCGAAGCCGACGGAGGGAAGGGAAAATCTCCGGGCTTATTTCCGTACGGATCCGGGCAGGCTGGAGGAAATCATCCGCAGCCTGTACGCACTGCTGGATGAAAATGCGGACCTGGAATATAAGGCGGCAAACGGCTATGAGATGCTTTTGGGGAATCATCTGGTCATGACCAGCCATGATGCCTCTCTTCCCCTGGCGGACCGTTATCCCTTCAAAGAGCTTTGGATCCGCTTTTATCAGGAGCATATCGGGGATCCCCATCTGGTTAAGCTTCTCCTTCTGGCCTGGAGCAACGGACTGGGAGAAGGATACAGGGTGAAGCGACAGGAAACGCTGCTCCGGTACGAGAAAATGCTTTTGGGAGATATCGTAAAATTCAGAATACCGCAGAAACAGGGTGTACAGCACGGATACGGAAACAGCCTGCACACAGTGCTGACCATATTGAACAGCATATATGGAGAAACACAGGGACGTTGTGCGGCCCTGGAAATGGCGGCGCTGATAGCGGATGAGATTCCCGCGGAGGATTTGTGGTACGAGAAAATAAAGGATACCCGGTATTACTATGTATCGGATCCCGGTGAATTTGCCCTGACGGATATTACCGCGGTCAACAGCATGATCCGTTCTCTGGCAGTGTGGAAATCAGAGGAAGAATTCAAGGAAGGTTTTTTTGCCCTGTACCGTCTGGATCAGCTTTTTGACTATAATGCCCATAGCAGTACCGGCTATTACTCTTATAACCGTAATTCCCGTACCCTGCTGACCATTTATGAATATATCAGGGCCTTTCAGCTGGGACTGATTCCTGCGGATACGGTTTACAAGGCGGCTTTTGAAACGATAGGCCTCGGCGTTTCCCTGGAGGATCTGTCACGCCTTGTTTCGGAGCGGCTGCTTCCCTATGATAAAAACAGGCTGTCCGCCTATCTGTCGGAGGAAGAGCTTGCGGAGGAGAAAGTAAATCCGGAGAATCCCTTTGTGAAGCAGGGAAAGGAATTTTTCTTCCGTATTACCGATACGATTCTTGATGTGGAACTCAAGAGAGGGGATCTTCCCACTGTGTTTTCCTCCAGTATATCCTCTATCAAGCGTATTTACGGCATGGAGCGTATGATTGATATCCTGAAGGCTCTGGGAAATGACAAGCTGGATCGGTCCGCTTATTATTACTGGTCGGGGAGCCGGACAGGGAAAAGGGAGTGTCTGAGCTATCTGCTTCAGATATGTTACCCTCTGGAAGGCGAGGATGCCGGAAAGCTGAAGGCCCTGCTGAAGGGAACCAAAATAAAGGAACAGAAAATTATTGAAACTGCCATGTACGCGCCCCAGTGGCTGGATATTATAGAAGAATACCTGGGCTGGCCCGGGCTGAAAAGCGGCTGCTATTATTTCATGGCCCATATGAACGAGAGATTTGATGATAAAAAGAAGGCGATGATAGCCCGGTATACGCCGCTTTCCCCGGAAGAACTCAATAACGGGGCCTTTGATTTGAACTGGTTTGAAGAGGCGTATTCGCTGCTGGGAAAAGAACGCTTCGACAGGCTGTATGATGCCGCCAAATATATTTCCGACGGAAGCAAGCATGCCCGGGCAAGAAAATATGCGGATGCTGCCCTGGGCCGGGTTACGGCGGAGGAAATGGAACCGGTAATCCGGGAGAAAAGGAATAAAGACCTGCTGATGAGTTATGGTCTGGCGCCTGCCCGGGAGAGGAGGGAGCTTCCTCACCGGTATGAATTCCTGCAGCAGTTTCGGAAGGACAGCAGGCAGTTCGGCGCACAGCGCCGGGCCAGCGAAGCGCTCGCCGTATCGGTGGCAATGAAAAATATGGCCACCAGGGCCGGTTTTGCGGATGTAACACGCCTTACCCTTGCCATGGAAACGGAGCTGGTAAAGGAATACCGCCCTTATTTTGATAAAAAAGAGGAAGACGGAGTCTTTCTGCAGCTAAAGGTGGATGAAAACGGAAGACCGTCGATTGCGGCCGAAAAAGCCGGAAAACCTTTAAAATCGGTACCGGCCGGCTTGAAGAAGAACGCCTATTATCTGCAGCTGAAGGAAATCCATACGAAGCTTAAGGAACAATATTCCCGATGTGTGAAAATGTTTGAACAGGCCATGGAGGAGAGAGAAGCTTACCGGTATGAGGAACTGCAGGCTCTTTGTGAAAATCCCGTAACGAGGCCGGTAGTGCAGAGCCTTGTGTTTATCGGGGCGGAAAGGGAAGAATCTGCCGGAAGCCCGGCGATTGGGTTCCTGAAGGCGGAAGGGCTGTATGACTGGGAAGATAAATGTACGACTCCGGAAGGCGGGGAGCTGTTCCGGGTGGCGCATCCTGCGGACTTTTACGAAGCTGGCTGCTGGAGAAAGTACCAGAAGAAGCTGTTTGCGGAGGAGAAGAAGCAGCCTTTTAAGCAGGTTTTCCGTGAATTATATATCAAGCTTCCGGAGGAGCTGGACAGAACCCATTCCCTCATGTTTGCCGGAAACCAGATTCAGCCTGCCAAAACGGCGGCCTGCCTGAAGACCAGGCGCTGGGTGGCGGACTATGAGGAAGGGCTTCAGAAGATTTATTATAAGGAAAATATTATCGCCCATATTTATGCCCGGGCGGACTGGTTTTCACCCAGTGATATAGAGGCTCCAACCCTGGAATGGGTGGAATTCACCCACAGGAAAACGGGGGAAGGCATAAAGGTAAAGGATATTCCTGCCATTGTATATTCCGAGGTTATGAGGGATGTGGATCTTGCGGTGAGCGTGGCCCATGCGGGCGGAGTGGATCCGGAGACCAGCCATTCCACTGTGGAAATGAGAAAGGCCATTGTGGAATACAACCTGTCTCTTTTCGGCATAGACAATGTTGTGCTGGAGGGAAGCCATGCGCTGATAAAAGGCAGCAGGGGAAAGTACAGTATTCATCTGGGAAGCGGCGTGATCCACCGGCAGGGAGGGCATCAGATTCAGGTACTGCCCGTTCATTCCCAGAGCAGAGGAAAGCTGTTCCTGCCGTTTCTGGATGAGGATCCCAAAACGGCGGAGATTATGTCCAAGATCGTATTATTCGCCGGAGATACTAAGATCAAGGATCCTTACATACTGGATCAGTTACAGGAATAACAGGAGTTGTAAATGGAAATTAAGGATCTCATAACATATACCAAGGAATATCCGGCGAGGGAAGCCATATATTCCGATTTTCCCGAAGATATGCTTCCGGAGCTTTCCGCATATCTGAAAAAACAGGGGATTTCGGGATTGTACTGCCATCAGGCGGAAATGTTTGAAAAAGCGCAGGAAGGGAAGAATCTTGTGATCACAACGTCTACCGCCAGCGGAAAAACGTTAAGCTTTCTTCTGCCTGTGCTTCAGGAAATACTGAAGGATCCGCTGGCGCGGGCCGTATTTATTTATCCGACCAAGGCGCTGGCGGCGGATCAGTACCGGGCGATTCAGCCGGTGATTGATTATTTCGGGGAAAACCGGATTTCGGCAGGAGTTTATGACGGGGATACGCCGGCAAGTGAGAGGAGCAGGATCCGTAAAAATGCGAACCTGATACTCACTAATCCGGAAATGCTTAACGGGGCATTCCTTCCCAATCACAGCAGATATGGATTTGATTTTATTTTCAGCAATCTGAAATTTGTGGTGATCGATGAACTGCATACCTACAGGGGGGCTTTCGGCTCTCATCTCGCCAATGTGTTCCGGCGTCTCGGGAGAATCTGCAGATATTACCGTTCTTCCCCCAGGTTCCTGTGCAGCTCGGCCACCATCGCCAATCCTGTGGAGCTGGCGGAGGAGATATGCGGGCAGGAATTTACCCGGATTTCCAGAGACGGTTCACCGGCCGGGCCAAGAAGATATGTATTTCTCCAGCCTCCGGCTATTAAGGGAAAGGATGGAAAAAATTACGGACAGGTTTCTTCCACGGAAGTGGCGTCCCATCTGATCCCTCAGCTGGTGGAGGCGGAAAGAAGCTTTATTGCCTTCACCAAATCCCGGAGGAACGTGGAAGTTGTTTTGAAGGAGTCCTCGGATATCCTGGAATCGGAAAGCTTTTCCGGAACGGGCAGGAAGGATAAAATATCCGGCTACAGGGGCGGCTATACGCCCAATGAACGGAAGGAAATCGAAAATAAAATGGTATCCGGAGCTCTGACAGGCCTAATATCCACCAATGCGCTGGAGCTGGGGATTGATATCGGAAAGATCGAATCCACGGTACTGGTGGGCTATCCCGGTACCAGGGCCTCCTTCTGGCAGCAGACAGGACGGGCGGGGAGAAACGGAAAGGGGTGCGTGAACTATCTGATTCTTGAGAACCTCCCCTTTGATCAGTATGTAGCCGTGAATCCGGACTGGCTGTTTACAGGAGAGAGTGAAACGGCGATTGTGGATAAGAACAATCTGCTCATCGAGCTGGCCCATATCCGGGCGGCCGCTGCGGAAATGCCTCTGACACTGGACGACATCGCCCTGTTTCCTGATTTGGGGGAGGCCATACCGGTTTTGCTGAAGGTAAAGGAAGTGGACAGCCGGGACGGAAAGTTCGCCTGGTCGGGCGGAGCGTTCCCGGCAGGGGATTTCAGCCTGCGCAATATCGACAAGGCCAGGTATAAGCTGATAAATCAGGAAAACGGCCGGGAAATTACGGAGATGGACGAAATGCAGGCCTTCCGGGAAATCCATGAAGGCGCGGTATATATGCATGACGGGGTACAGTATCAGGTAACCTCCCTGGACAGGGAAACAAGGATTGCATCCGCGCAGCCCTTCTTTGGAAATTATTACACCATGCCGGGAGGAGAAACGGAAATTTCCGTGATACACAGCAGCCGGGATACGGATTACAGACGGACGCGCATATCCTTCGGGGATGTGAACGTGCATACCATGGTTTCCATATACCGTAAGCTGCAGTTCCATAACCATCAGAATCTGGGCTTTGAGCAGCTGCCGGAACCTCTTTCCAAGGATTTCGATACGGAAGGGGCCTGGGTTGCCATACCGGATAATGTGTCCGCCGTCTACCGGAGACTGCTGCAGGTGAAGGAAGACGGGAAAATCATTCGGAACAATCACTTTGAAGGATTGGCCTATGCATTGAAAAATGCGGCAATGATGGTGACGATGACAGAACGGGAGGATATCGGTACGGCGGTTTCCTGTGATATGAGCGGCGGGGAGTGGGATCCTGCGCTGTGGCAGGAGGATTCTCTTCCGCCCGGAGAGGAGACCGCGTTGTTTTTTTACGACCAGTATGAGGGCGGACTGGGGTATGCGGATAAAATAGCGGATTTTATTCCCCGGATCATAGATAATGCAATAACGCTGGTGTCAGGTTGCCCCTGTGAAAACGGCTGTGCAGCCTGTATCGGTGACCACTGGCTGGATAAGAGCCTGGTTTTATGGGGATTGAAAAATCTGCGGGAGGAGTCGGCGCCGCCGGAAGAAATCCGCCTGAATCGTCATCGGGAAATCCCTTCCCTTCAAAAGCCCTTTCTTTTGAAGGAATTGGGGGAACCGGAGAAATGGATGGAGTTCTGCACATATCTGAAAGAAAAGGGAGATCCTTTCGCTTCCTTTTTAAGTATGTCGCCCGGTGCCGTTCTGGAAGGGAATACTCTCAGTCTGAGCACTGTCAATCGTTTTTACCGGGACTGGATTATGGAAAAGAATAATTATAACAGCCTTCTGAATATTTTCCGCTATTATACCCAGGCTCCCGGAGATCTGAAGCTGGAAATCCGACTGACGGAAAAGGGGGATGGGGAGGAAAGGAAGCAGATACAAAAGAAGCTGGAAAAAGGAGTATTTCATGGGTGAGTTTGTGATGCCCGGTTATCTGAATGAGTATCAAAGGAAGGCGGTGCTGGACAAAAGCAGCGCCTGCCTTGTCAATGCCAATGTGGGGAGCGGCAAAACCACGGTCCTTACGGTGAAAATAAGGTATCTCCATGAATCGGCGGATATAAGCTACCGGGACATGGTGGTGCTCACCTTTACCAATAAGGCAGCAAATGAGATAAAAGAGAGGCTGGCGGCATCGGAAGAAGCTTCCAATCTGCCTGATATGCGGTATTTCGGCACCTTTCACAGCGTGGCGCTTCAGCTTCTGCGGGAGATCCTGCCTGTGGGGCAGTTGGGCTATACTGCTGATTTCCAGGTGATGGACCCGGAAGAGGAGCTGGATTTGGCGCTGGAACTGATTCGGGAAAGAAAGCTGCAGATCAAATACAAAAACCGTCTGAAAAAAAGACTGGAACAGGAGACGGCAGGTTCCCCGGGACGAAACAGTTCCCGTATTCAGGACGATATGCCGCTCCTTCAGGAAGCGCTGAAGGAAGAAAAAAAGAAAAGAGACAGGATGAGCTTTTCCGATCTTCTTTTTAACACGGAGCAGCTGCTGGAAGGTACGGAATGGAAGCCGCAATGGGTGATTATTGATGAGGTACAGGACTGCGACGCCCTGCAGCTGCGTCTGATTCAAAGGCTGGTGGACAAGGGGGCGTCTCTTTTTGCCGTTGGGGATCCCAATCAGGTGATTTACAGCTGGAGGGGAAGCGCCTGCAATGTGTTTTATACCCTGCGGGCGGCTTATGATGCTGTGGAACTGTCCCTGCCTGTAAATTATCGTTCCAGCGAAACGATTCTTCAGGCAGCGGGCGCTTTCGCGCAGAACGGCGGCGGGTTTACCGGCAGCAGGCAGGGAGGAAACAAAATCGTGGTAAAAAACCACTATGATCCCTTTCAGGAGGCCTGTTATCTTGCGGATCGGATCCGGGGGCTGGTGCAGGAGGGGATCCCCTTCAGGCAGATAGCTGTTTTTTACCGGCTTCAGAACCAGTCCGGGGTACTGGAGGAGGTGTTCGCCCAAAACGGAATCCCCTTTCAGGTGTCGGTCAAAAAAACGATCCGGGATATCCCTGTGCTTTACTGGATGCTCCAGGTTCTGCGTTTTTCCCTGAATCCCAAAGACAGAGGGGCGGGGATTTACGCTCTGAGCCATAAAGAGTATGGGGAACGCAGAGCGGGCAAGCCTCTTTCTGAGAAGGCAGCTTCCTCTATTCTGAAGGAAGAAAAGACGGAAGGCTGCCCTCTGTATGAGAGGATGACCGGTTTTTTGGAAGCCTGTCCGGAGATAGACAGCCCGGAGGCTTTGTATTCCTATTTTGATCTGGACAGCTATATCCATCCCACCTCGCGTACCTGGCAGGAGGACAGGGATTCCCTGCTGATGCTGTTTCAGACGGCTTTTGAGACGCTTCCTTTTCATGAAAATGCCCCGCTTCATGGAAATGCCCTGCGTCAGGGAAGCGATCTGCATCACGGAGAATATCCGCAGCCGGAAGGAGAGGGACAAACAGCTTTGGAGACCGCGTGGAGGACATTTTTGAATACCTCCGTATTGTACGGGATTCCGGTGAAGAAAGAGGACGAAGAAGTGGACGGTGTGAGACTGATGACGCTGCATGCTTCAAAGGGGCTGGAATTTTCCCATGTGTTCATCATAGGAGTAAACTACGGGCTGATTCCTCTGCGCACACGGGATTTTGAGGAGGAAGACGAGGAGAGACGGCTGTTTTTTGTGGGAATGACCCGGGCAAAGGATTATCTGGAGCTTTCCTTTTATACCAATCCGGAAAGCAGGGTGATGCCGGGGGAAAGCCGGTTCCTCAGAATGATTCCGCAGGCTTTGGTTGAGAACGATGCGGCAGGCGGGGCGGAAAATGATCTGCAGACCCTGAAAAAAATGATATTGGAAGAAAGAGCGGCAGGAGAGTCAGCAAAGAAGCCGGAGCCAAAGGAAGAAGCTCCGCAGGAAAGGTATATTACCCACAGAAAATATGGAAAAGGGAAGGTCGTCGCCGAGGATGAGGCTGTGCTGACGGCTGAATTCCCGGGTTACGGAGAAAAGGAATTCCTGAAGGCTTTCTGCGGAATGGAATATACGGAAGGCTCCGGAGACTGAGGAATGAATTCCTGATTTTGTGTAAGAATATAAAAGAAGCTTTGACAGAAAAATGCTTCTGCGGCGGACAAAACCGCAGAACAGGAAAATCCCGGAGGACAGGCGATGTGCGGAAGATATTATATCAATGATGAAACGGCGAAAGAAATAGAGAAGCTTATCCGGCAGATTAACGACAGCCTGCTGCTCGCCTGTAAGGAAAGGGATGTATATCCTTCCGGAAAGGCGCCGGTAATCATCGGACAGAACGACCGGATGCTGGCGGAAGAATTTACGTGGGGCTTTCCCGGCTTCGATAAAAAAGGTGTTATTTTTAACGCCCGCAGTGAAACGGCCCTGGAAAAGAAGACATTCCGGGACAGTGTGAAGGAACGGCGCTGTATTATTCCGGCAACGGGTTTTTATGAATGGTCGGAAAAGAAAGATAAATATTTTTTCCGCTCCCCGGATCACAGAGTACTGCTTTTTGCCGGGTTTTACAGGCAATATGAGGGCAGTGAACGGTTTGTGATACTGACCACGCAGGCGAATGCCTCTCTGGAAGGAATCCATCACAGGATGCCGCTGATCCTGGGGCCGGAGGAAGCGGAAAGCTGGATGTTTGATTCGGAGGCCACGGATATCCTCCTCCATAAAAAGCCGGGGCTTCTGGAAAAAGAGGTAAAAGGGCAGCTTTCCCTTTTTGATTAGACGTTTTGGCTGCCGCGCCGCCCTTGCTGTCCTCCTTGGCCCCCGGCCGTTCCTTCTGTCTCCCGGTGAGGCGGAGCCAGGATCATGGGATTTCGCTTAAGGTCCAGCGGCTGTCTTCCGGATAATACTGGAGCAGGACATTTACCACGAGGCCGTTTACGAGGACATCACAGTCGAATTCATAGGAAGGGATTCCTGCATAAAGTTTTTTGGAAGAATGGTTTACGTGGATTTTGCTGAAGGTGCGGACCAGCCCTTCTTCATCCTGCATTTTAAAAAGAATGGGAATGATCTGACCGGAAGCGGTCGTCCAGCTGCAGCAGGCGATCTCTTTCCGGTTTTTTTTCGGCCTTTCTTCCGCTTCGTGATTGTAGTTAATATCGTTATCCGTATGAATGAGCAAGACTTATGTCCTCCTTTCCTTATCCTTTCCGAAAGCTTATAAAAGACTTTCCTTTTCGTAATCCACATCTAATTTTTCACGGGTAATACCGCCTGACATGTGATCCATGGCATTTTGTTTTACAAAAACGGCCCTTTTGAGAGAATCGATACCGTAACGGCTCCGAATCCGGTCGGCCATGGCATCCGCCTGCTCCAGCTTTTCACAGCAGGGAATGTCGTCCCTGTAGAAGGGGGACAGTTCCATATCCAGTAAATGCAGCTGCCGGTAATCCACGTTGTCCCGTACATGGTTCGTATGGATTCCCAGATGCCGGATTGGCGTGCAGCCGTCCCAGGATTCACGGAAGAGCTCCAGGGCGGTATGATAAATTTCGTTGGTGATGTTGGTGGGGGCGGGCAGGGTTTTCTGGTGGGAGCAGGATGAAAAATCCGCATATTTGATGCTGACGGCGATTACCTGGATTTTGACCTGGTCCCTGCGAAGGCGCATGCCTATGGTTTCCGCGAGGGAAAGCAGTACAAGGCCTGCGGAAACCGTGTCGCATATATCAAAAGCGATGGTGGTGGAGTTCCCATAGCCTTTATTGGGCGGAACAACGCTTTCCACCTGGGCGCAGTCCCTGCCGTTGGCATAATTCCAGATAACCTCCCCATAAGACTTGAAATGAGTCCGCAGCAATTCTCTGTCCGTGTGGGCCAGTTCGCCGATGGTAGAAATCCCAAGCCTGCGGAGCCGGGAAAAAGAGGCTCTTCCCACAAAGAAAAGATCGGTGACCGGTAGCGGCCACATTTTGCGGGGGATTTCCTCCGGGAAAAGGGTATGGGTACGATTGGGCTTTTGAAAATCAGAGGCCATTTTTGCCAGAAGCTTATTTTCTGAAATCCCGATATTCACTGTAAAGCCCAGCTCTTCATGAATCCTCCGGCGCAGCGTATCCGCCGTCAAAAGAGGATCCCCCCAGAGAGACTGCGTGCCGCTCATATCCATAAAAGCTTCATCAATACTATACTGTTCCACACAGGGAGTGTATTCCCGGAGAATATCCATAAATGCGCGGGAGCAGCGGCTGTAAAGCCGGTAATGCGGAGGAACCACAAGCAGATCAGGACATTTCTGACGCGCCTCCATCAGGCTTTCCCCGGTATGGATCCCGCAGGCCTTTGCTGAAAGGGATTTGGCCAGGACAATGCCGTGCCTCTTACTGGCGTCGCCGCCCACCACACAGAGCTGTTCGCGCAGATCCGTCCTTCCGCCCAGGTGCTTCAGGCGGTATACCGCTTCCCAGGACAGGAAAGCATTATTTACATCCACATGAAAAATAATTGGTTTCATGAGAAAAGTATATGCCAGAACATATGTTCTGTAAACAGGAAATATAAGGGAATCAGGCGGTATTCAGGGGAATCAGGAATATGGATGGCGGCGTTCCCTTTTTTCTCTTCCCTTAATTGCAAAAGAAAGGATTGACAAAAAATAAAAGTTAGCTTATACTAACTGTAGATGGATTAAATGATAACCATTCTCAAAAAGAAAAAGGAGATGGAAAATATGACCTTTCTCATAAATAACATCGGAACCATATTAACAGGAGCAGTTCTTCTTATCATTGTGGCATTGGTGCTGCGCATCATGATCCGGGATAAGAAAACGGGAAAAGGCGGCTGCGGAGGTTCCTGCGGGGGCTGTTCCAACGCATGTGCCTGCCAGGGAAGCGTAAAAAGCGGCAAGGCAAAATGAAACAGACAGGAGTGAATCGAATGATAAAAGAAAAACAGGATAACAGAGAGTTTATGAAAAACGCCGGACGCAGGGACCGTATTCTTGCGGAACTGAAAAGGAACGGCTTCCGTATTACCAACCAGAGGAAGCTGCTTGTGGATATTATTCTTTCGGATGAATGCTCCTGCTGTAAGGAAATTTATTATAAAGCCGTACATGAGGATCCCTCTATCGGAATTGCCACCGTATACCGCATGGTAAAAACGCTGGAAGAAATCGGAGCCATAGACAGAAAGAATTTATACCGTATTTCCTGTGAAGAAAACTGCGAGTTCCAGGAGGGCTGCATTTTAGTCCTGAAGAATAAAGAGAAGGTTAAGCTTTCCATGGAAGACTTTAAGGAAGCGGTTAATGAGGTGCTCCGCAGAAAAGGGTACCGGGAGACCGACGGGGTGGAAGCGGTCATCCTTAAGGACTGCAGTATGGTGGAAGGTGCATAAAATAAGAAAAAACAGATGGAACGCGGAAAGAAAATATCCGCAGTGCCATCTGTTTTTATTTGCAGGCCGGGCTTGCGGAGGGAATGTCCTGGTGGTATACTTTGCTGTGTCGCGGCAATGTCTCAGAGGAGGAGACTGCGGGATGAAAAGAAGAAGTGAGGGCTGTTATGAAGGCGGTAGTGTATAAGGAAAAAGGGGTTTTCAGTCTGGAGGAACGCGAGGTTCCTGTGATTAAGGATCCGGGGGATGCTGTTGTCCGGGTGACATTATGTTCCATATGCTCCAGCGATATTCATATTAAGCATGGAAGTGTGCCGCGGGCGGCTGAAGGAGTTATCGTGGGACATGAAATGGTTGGGGAAGTGGTGGAAGCCGGACCGGGAGTGAAGAAATTCAGGGCAGGCGACAGGGTGAGCGTTAATGTGGAAACCTTTTGCGGGGAATGCTTTTTCTGCAGGAAGGGTTTTGTGAATAATTGTGCGGATGAACAGGGCGGATGGGCGCTGGGGTGCCGCATTGACGGCGGGCAGGCGGAATACGTGCGGGTGCCTTTTGCCGATAACGGCCTGAATTTGATTCCGGAGAAGGTGAGTGATGAACAGGCTCTTTTTACTGGGGATATTTTGGCTACCGGCTACTGGGCGGCGCAGATCAGCGAAATTCATAAAGGGGATACGGTGCTGGTGCTGGGAGCGGGTCCTGCAGGGCTGTGTACGCTTATGTGCGCTGCGCTGTATGAACCGGGAGCTGTTGTCTGTGCGGATATCAGTGAAGAACGCCTGGAATTTGTGAAAAGCAGAGGGCTTGCGGATCGGGTAATCAATCCCGGAAAAGAGGATGTGGAAGCGGTTTTGAAGGAAATGACGGAAGGCAGGGGCGCCGACGTGGTTATCGAGGCGGCAGGCGGGGTGGATACTTTTCAGCTGGCCTGGAAGGCGGCGCGGCCAAACGGTATCGTATGCATAGTGGCATTGTATGAAGAGGCCCAGGTGCTTCCGCTGCCCGATATGTACGGTAAAAACCTGACCTTTAAAACGGGAGGCGTGGATGCCAATGCCTGTGATGACATTCTGGCCCTGATCGCCGAAGGACGGATTGATACCACTTGTATGATAACCCACAGATTTTCTCTGGATGAAATCATGGAGGCTTATGATATCTTCGAAAATAAGCGGGATCATGTGATGAAAATTGCAGTGGCTCCTTTTCAAAAGGAAAGCGCTGTGAGAAAATAAGTACATAACTCAACCTTCGCATATGCCTCTATTCCCTCCGGCCAGTGATTTGGGGACTGCCCTCCGGTTGGATTTCCTCCCCGCCTTCTGCCGGCCATGCAGGAATCCTTACAGGGGACACTCTCGCTCGGATAAACACGCAGCGGTACTAAGGCCGCAAAATACGCGGCCTAAGGACCGGCGAGTTTATACGCCCCTTACAGGAAAACCTGCACGGCTGGCGCAGAGGGAAGGGAGTCCAAGCCGGGGCTGCTCCGAACGCAGTGGCCGGAGGGGACAGGGGCATGTGTGAAGTTTGGGTAAAAACAGGAATACAGGCAGAAAATATCCGGATACACGGCCTGGAATTCATGGAAGCTGCGGCAGGGAGGAATGGAAAAAATGGAGAATCAGAGAAGAAAAGAATGGCTGGAGTCTATGCTGCGCATTGTTTCACCGGTTTTTGACGCATTGGAGAAAGAGGAATTACATAAAACCATGCCATTGGATTTTCATGAGGAAAGGTCGGAATATGCACCGCTGGAGGCCTTCGGAAGAAGCATGCTGGGGCTTGCGCCCTGGCTGGAAGCGGAAGGGCTTGAGGAAGAGGAAGAGAAGCTGCAGGCCGTCTGGCGGAAGAAGGCCCTGCGCTGCCTGGATGCCGCCACGGATCCGGAATCCGCGGATTTTATGAATTTCACCACAGGGGGCCAGCCCCTTGTGGATACGGCATTCCTCTGCCATACCCTTGTGCGTGCGCCGAAACAGCTGGCGGGAAGCCTTACGGAACGGGTGCGGCATCACCTGGCGCAGGCGCTGCGCTCTTCCCGCACAATCATGGCCGGAAGCACCAACTGGCTGTTCTTTTCCGCCATGGTGGAGGCCGGCCTGTATCTGCTTGGGGAAAAGGATTATGATAAAATGCGCATCGCCTATGCGCTGCGCAGCTTTGAGGGCTGGTACAAGGGTGACGGCGTTTATGGGGACGGAGAGGTGTTCCACTGGGATTACTATAACAGCTTTGTCATCCAGCCGATGTATGTGGATCTTCTGGATCTGTTCGGGGATTCGGCGGAAGAATACAGGATATTGAAGGAAAAAGTAACGGCCAGAGCTTCCCGGTATGCCTCCGTTCTGGAACGTATGATTGCTCCGGACGGAAGCTATCCCGTGATTGGCCGTTCGATCTGTTATCGGTTCGGCGCATTTCAGATGCTGGCCCAGGCCGCCCTGCAGCGCCGGCTGGAGAAAGGGCTTACGCCTGCCGGGGTACGGTGTGCTCTGACCGCCGTGCTGCGCAGATGCCTGGAAAACGGGGATATGTTTGATGGGAACGGGTGGCTGCGTCCCGGGGTATACGGCTTCCAGCCGGAGCTTGCGGAAGGGTATATTAATGTGGGAAGCCTTTATTTGTGCAGCGCCGTTTTCCTGCCGCTGGGGCTTCCGGCGGAGGATCCCTTCTGGATCGGGGAGGACGAAGACTGGAGCGGCAGAAAGGTATGGAGCGGCGGACATATAGCTATCGACCATGCCCTGGACTGACGGATTCCTTCAGGAATATTCAGAAAAGAACTGTTATGAGACGGACTTTTATGGTCCGCTTCTGGCATTAGAATAGTTGTCATAAAATCAGGCCATGCATGAAAAATGCATGGCCTGATTTTATGCAGATTCCATCGGTAAGACAGGTGTGCTATAATAAAAAAGAATCCGGGTGTAATGAGGGAAATGACCGGAAAGGGGAGATGTTATGATAAAGCTGCTTATTGTAGAGGATGAGCTGATCACCAGACGGGGGCTGATGCGGCACATCCCATGGAAAAAGATCGGCGTGGATATGGTGGAAACGGCGGAAAGCGCGGATGAAGCCTTCGGGATATGTGCCAGGTGGCAGCCGGACATCGTGCTTTCGGACATTAAGATGAGGGGAATGGACGGCATTGAAATGTGCAGACAGCTGCGGAGCCTTCTGCCGGACTGCCAGATTATTTTTGTCAGCAGTTATTCCTATAAAGAATATCTGAAGGCTGCGATTGAGCTGGGAGCCATACAATATGTGGAAAAGCCTGTGGTGCCGGAAGAGCTTATCGGTGCGGTGGAAAAGGGAATCGAGAGGATTGAACAGATCCGGGCACAGAAGGATCTGCAGGAAAGCTATACGGAAAGCCTCGATTTCCTGAAAAAAGAGGTCTTGTTTTCTCTTTTGTCAACACCGGGGGATGTGGATAAGCTGGAATGTCAGCTGCGAAAGAGCGGCTTATGGACCGGAACGGATACCCGGATGCGTATCGGGATCGTCAAGCTTGCCGGGACTGTGAGTGAAGGGAGGGAATTCCTGAATACATACAGAGAAGCGCTTCATGAGCTTATGGAATCCGCTCATTTTTACTGCAGCGCTGATTTTCATGATAAACGGACTCTGATCCTTCTGATTACCGAAGCAAGAGAAAGGCTGGAACGGGACAGCGGTCTGATACGGAGCTTATGTGCCCTGGCGGAGGAATCAAAAGGAGAGTTCAGGCATTTCCTTGCCCTGGGAAGGATGGTGGGAGAGCCGCAGCAGCTGTATGCTTCCTATGAGTCCGCCTGTCAGTCCGCCAGCAGCCTGTCCTATAAAGGCTTTTCCTCCTGCGCTTTCTCCGAGGAGGTTGCGCAGGACAGACATTTTGAACTGGACAGGGAGAGGGAGGAGGCTTTCGTAAACGCCCTTTCCAGGAGGGATAAGGAGGAAGCGGGACGCATCCTGAAGGACATTTATGATGACCTTACGGATCAGAAGGCCGCGCTGAACAGCTCTGTGAAAAACATGTATTTCCTGCTTTACAATCATGTACTCAGGCTGGAAAAGGAGCTGCTGAGCACAGGGAAGGAGCAGAAGGAAAATAACCGTTTCTGGGATAATGCCCAGACGCTGCAGGAGCTTCATACCTTTCTTGCCGCCCGGGCTATGGAGGCAATAGAAGAACGGGAAAAGGAGGGAAGCGGGGGAAATGCGGTTATATTCCAGGTGATCGAGGTCATGAAGCAGAAATATCCGGATAAAAACCTGTGTATAAAGGATTTGGCGGATGCCGTATATCTCACACCGTCTTATCTTTCCGGTCTTTTTAAACGCAGGACGGGAACCACTATCAACCAGTATCTGACGAACCTGCGCATCGAACAGGCCAAGCTCCTGCTGAGGGACAACAGCCTGAAGCTGTATCATGTGGCGGATCGGGTAGGGTATGAAGATGCGGCCTATTTTGCCAGGATATTTAAAAACCAGACGGGGATGACGCCTTCGGAATACAGGGAGAATAAGAGCCGGTGAAAAAAATATGGAATCAAATGAAAGTCAAGTTCCGTCAGCTGCCAATGAGAATAAAGCTTACGGTATCCTTTTCAGGCCCCATGATAGTGATTTTTGTACTTCTGCTTTCTGTCAGCTACCGGATTATCGAAACGCAGTATGAAGAACAGATCATCTACTCGGCGGATCAATCCTTTGAACAGGCGGTTAATTTCCTTCAGAACCATCTGCAGAATATGAATTATATTCTGGAACTGGTCGGCTCCGACCGGAAGTTACAGGACATGCTGAGCGACGGAAGCTACCGTATAAGGCAGGAGGCAGGGGATCAGTGGAGGGATTACTGGCGCATTAACGACATCATGACATCGCTGGAGCTGTCCAACAAAATGTACCAATGTGGTATCTATGTGCCGGACCGATTAATATATGCTGAGAACAGGTATCATTTTTTCCCTGAGTCCGATTTGAAAAAGAAGGACTACTATGAGGAATTATGTGACCGGATGAATCAGGGGCTCATATATTTTACCGGCCTGGAACGTAGCGGCCCGGAAATTGTAGGGGTGAAGAAGCAGCGTGTGGCCATGCTGAAAAAAGTATATGGGGATGAATTAGGGGGCGGGGAAACCTGTATTGCCAGAGTCAGCATAGCGGTGGATGAGCTGGAACGGATTGTGGTAAATTCCGATATTACCCAGAAAGGGCTCAGCTTTCTGACTAATGAGCGCGGGGAAATCCTTGCGGTATCCAACCAGGAAAATCTGGAAACACTTTCGGAAAACGGGAGTCTGCCCGGTTATGGGAGCAACGCGTCCTGGCAGGATCTGAGGATAGGGGATGCCTCCTATCTTTACCGGCAGCAGAAGCTGGATCAGGCGGAATGGATGCTGGTATCGCTCATACCCAGGCAGGATTTCTACAGGCAGACCTATCTGATGGGAATGACCCTCATTCTATTTTCCATATTGATTGTGCTGTCCATTTTCCTGATATCCTGGATGCTGGGAAAATATTATACGAAGAGGTTGGTGGCGCTGAATACCCGTATGAAGCAGGTACAGAACGGACAGCTTTCCCTTGAGGTGGATGTGGAGGAAAGCGATGAAATCGGTGAGCTTTTCCGCAGCTTCGGCTATATGACGAAAGAACTGCGCAAGCTGATGCTGGAGCAGTACCGTCTCGGCAAAAACGTGAAAACAGCGGAGCTTCGTGCTCTGCAGGCTCAGATAAACCCGCATTTCCTTTACAATACCCTGGATTTGATCAATTGGGAAGCCATGGATTATAATGCACCTGAGATTATGGAAATTGCCCGTAACCTGGCTCAGTTTTACCGGATCAGCCTGAATAAGGGCAGGCAGATCGTGCGGGTGGAGGAGGAACTGAATCATGTCAGGGCTTATGTTCGGATTGAAAATTATCATTTTGATAATGCCATCCATCTGGAAATAGATACGGAAGAAGGAGTGGAGGAGCTGGCCTGTATCAATATTATTCTTCAGCCCTTCGTGGAGAATGCGATTATGTACAGCATAGCCAAGGCTCCTGACCGGGAAACGTGCAATATACATATCCGGGCAGAGAGGGAGGGAGAAGATCTCGTTTTCCGTATTACGGACGATGGTTTTGGAATGACCAGGGAACAGACAGAGCGGATTTTTGAAGAAAACAGCCACGATGTCAGCCATGGTTATGGCGCAAAAAATGTGAATTTCCGTATCAAGCTCTGCTATGGAGAGGAGTATGGTGTATCTTATGAAAGTGAAATAGGGAAGGGGACTACAGTCACGGTGAGGATACCGGCCCTGACGCCTGAGGAGGCGGAGAAAAAGCTGCAGTAATACTTTGAATACAGGCTGTGATAATGGCATGAAAACGGTATGAATTCCGGAATCAGGGATTTATGCCGTTTTTTTGTCCGTTTATACAATGGGTAAAAAAGAGGAGAAAATACCGTAAAAAGTAAAATAAATATACATTTTACTACAATAAAGTAAAAGCGATAACGGTAAAGTGCGGCTAAAAATATAAAAATAACAAAATAATTATACAAGATGCACATAATGCGTAAAATAATCCGGTAAATCTCAGTTTTGTCATATTACAATTTCTTTCCCGAAAATATACAATATTGATATCAAGAAAACGTACGGAAAAGAAGGGAGATGGAATGGTGAAAGAGCGGTTTATGAACTTTGGCCACGAAATTAAGAAGAACAGGGCTTTGTTTATCATGGTACTGCCTGCGGTGCTTCTGGTACTTGTTTTATCTTACCTTCCTATGTCAGGACTGATTCTGGCTTTTAAGAACTACCGTTTTGACAAAGGAGTGTTCGGAAGTGACTGGAACGGGATAGAAAACTTCCGCTATCTGTTTTCATCCGGAACAGGCTGGCTGATAACCAAAAATACGATTCTGTATAATCTGCTAAACCTGATCACTTCACAGGGGCTGGCAATTGTACTGGCGATTGTCATTTCCGAACTGCAGGGAAAATACTACAAAAAAATTACCCAGTCGGTAATTTTCTTCCCTTATTTTATTTCATGGGTTATTGTAGGGGCATTTGTCTATAATATATTCAATTATGAGACAGGGCTCATGAACGGATGGCTCACTTCCCTGGGGATGGAAAAGGTTAATGTTTATTCCATGCCGTGGGTATGGCCCATTATCATATGCTGCTTTAATGCCTGGAAATGGTGCGGATATAATTCCATTATTTACATTGCGGCAATAACAGGAATTGACGGAGAATGCTATGAGGCGGCCCAGATAGATGGCGCCAATATCTTCCAGCGTATCTGGTACATAACGCTGCCCTGCATCAAACCTACTGTAATTACCATGCTGCTTCTCCAAGTGGGAAGAATTCTCAGAGGTGACTTTGAGATGTTCTATCAGATTGTCGGCAATAATGGCCAGCTCTATAATGCGACAGATGTAATCGATACTTACGTGTTCCGCTCCCTGATGCAGAATTCCAATCTGGGTATGACGGCAGCAGCAACATTCTATCAGTCCATTCTCTGCTTTATCATCATCATGCTGGTAAATGCGGTTGTTAAAAAAATTGATGAAGACTATGCGTTGTTCTAAAGGGAGGAGGGAACAGTAATGGCAGCAAAGGAACAGGTTCAGGGATCGAAAAGGGTAAAAATGGGTACCGCCGCCATTGTTTTCAATGTGATTGGCTGTGTTCTGGTAGGACTGGTGGCGCTGGTCTGCCTGCTGCCCTTCATTATGCTGATTTCGGGATCATTTTCTTCCGAACAGGCAATACGTTTTACCGGTTACGGGCTTCTACCCAAGGACTTTACGCTGGAAGCCTATCGGATTGTATTTAAGTATCCGCAGAAAATCGCCCGTGCCTACGGTGTATCCATAACCATTACATTAATCGGGACTGTGCTGGGGCTTTTTATCACTACCATGGCAGCTTATGTTATCAGCAGGAAGGATTTTAAATACCGCAATGCGATTTCGTTTTTTTTCTACTTCACCACACTGTTTAACGGCGGAATGGTGAGTACCTATATTTTTTATATCCAGTATCTGCATCTGAAGGATAATCTGCTTGCCCTTATTCTGCCTGGAATGGTAAATATTTTCTACCTGCTGATCATGAGGAGTTTTGTGTCGGCCATACCCATAGCCCTTGTGGAATCAGCAAAGATTGACGGTGCAGGGGAGTTCAGGACTTTTATCCAGATAGTTCTGCCTCTTCTGAAATCAGGGCTGGCTACAATTGGCCTGTTCATGGCTCTGGGCTATTGGAATGACTGGTACAATGCCATGCTTTATCTGAACACATCAGAAAAATATCCGCTTCAGTATATGCTTTATGACCTGCTGCAGCAGACGCAGGCGCTTGCCAGGATCGCCAGCCAGGCAGGAATACGGGTGGAAAGCCTGCCGTCCAATACTTTGAAGCTGGCAATGGCGGTAGTTGCTACCGGTCCTATTATCCTGCTCTATCCGTTCGTACAGAAATATTTTGTAAAAGGTGTCACTATCGGCTCAGTTAAAGGATGAGTCCGGTAAAATGATACAAGAAAAAAGGAGGGTTATCACATGAAAAAAGCTTCTAAACTAATCTCTATGCTGCTGTCGGCAGCAATGGTATGCACACTTCTTGCAGGCTGCGGAAACAGCGGCGGTTCTGCGCAGGACGGTTCGGCAGGCAAGGAATCTGTCAGTCCGTCAGCTGATTCTTCCAGCCAGGCGTCTTCAGGGGAAGAGGGACTGGATACTTCGGAGGAAGTGGAACTGGTGATGTACGTAGTCAGTAATGAACCGGCAAAACAACAGGAACTGACGGATAACATGAATAAGATTTTCAAAGAAAAGCTGAACTGTACACTGAAAATCAACTATATCGGCTGGGCGGAATATCCCAACAAATATCCGCTGCTTTTCTCCTCAGGAGAATCCTTTGATATGGCTTATGCAGCAACCTGGCTGAATTTTGCAGCCCTGGCCCAGAAGGGCGCTTTCATGAACCTGGATGATTTATGGCCCACGTATGCACCGAAGAACTTTGCGATGCAGTCGGAAACAGCCAAGCAGCAGGCGACCATAGACGGACATTATTATTGTGTTCCCACACTGCTGGCAACCTATTCCGCATACGGCCCCATGTACCGTACCGATATTCTGGAAGGAACAGATTGGAACGGCAAGATGGAATCCTTTGAAGACATGGAAACATACATGGATCTGGTTAAGGCTAACCGCCCGGAATTTGAACCCTACGACGTAAACTCCGCTGGTTCTGAAATGGATGATTTGTTCATGTGGAACAATGGCATGTATTCCATCAAGGGTTCTTCCAATGATTTCCTCTTCATCGACCCCATGGAAGAAAACCCCAAGCTTTTCACCTATTATGAGTATGACAAAACACCTGAGTTTCTGGAAATGATGAACCGCTGGAATGAAAAAGGATTTTTCAGCAAATCTGCTCTTTCCGACACTGATACGGAAAAAGAAAAGAACGGAAAAGCGGCTCTGAAAATCCATAACGTAGATACCTTTACGGGGCTTGTTATTGATAAGCCTGATTACAGCTTTGATTATGCGAATCTGGTGAAGGATGTTTCCAATATGGCATTTACCCAGGACGCCATGGTTATTTCCAATACCTCCAAGCATCCGGAACGGGCATTGGCACTGTGGGATCTCATTACCACGGACAGAGAAGCTTTTGATGCATTCTTCTATGGAATTGAAGGCGTATCTTATGAACTGAATGATAAAGGCGAAGTGAAAACATTGGATCCCGACAACTACGCGGCATCCGCCATGTGGGCGGCACGTACCACGGAGCTGAACCGTGACGGGATCGGCACACCGGATCGTACCATTGAACTGAAAAAGGAATGGGATGCCTATATCAAGGATGGTGTGGGAAGCCAGAAATACCGTTCCTTCGTACTGGATACTTCTTCCATCGAAACAGAATATGCGGCCTGCCAGAACGTACATCAGCAGTACTGGTGGCCTCTGGAGCTGGGCTACACGGAACCGGTAAGCGGACTGAAGGAGTATCAGGAGAAGATGGAAGCCGCCGGTATTGAAAAGGTGCGCGAGGTTCTGCAGCAGCAGCTGGACGCATACATAGCCGGACTCGGACAGTAAAATAAGGCATAAAAAGGTCTTGTAAAGGCCGCGCGGAAGTAAGAAGATAATTATGGCGGCGGAGAAATTTTTCCGCCGCCTTTTTCAGACAGAAAAGAAATGATATCATAGAGATGGGGTAAAAGGTATCCGGCGGGGGCCGGGGAAAAGAGGACAGGATGGAACAGACAATTAAGGTATATCTGACGCAGATGGGGAACAATAAAAAGCTTCAGGAGCAGGAGGGGCTGCGTTTTGAAGCGGATAAGCCCGGAAATGACGGGAATGAAGGCAATGTGCTGAATGTATATGATCAGGTGGAGTATCAGGAAATAATGGGCTTCGGAGGGGCGTTCACCCAGGCATCGGCGGTGAATTTCATGGCTCTTTCCGACAGTCAGCGCCGGGAGGTCCTGGAAGCTTATTTCGATAAAGAAAAGGGCATCGGCTATAATTTCTGCCGGCTCACGATAAACAGCTGTGATTTTTCCACGGAAATGTATTCCTATGATGCCACACCGGAAGATTACGAACTGAAGGATTTTTCGATTGAGAGAGATAAGGAAGACGTGATTCCCATGGTGCTGGCGGCAAAAGAGAAAGCATCGGATTTAAGGCTTTTCGCCTCTCCATGGAGTCCGCCCGCATGGATGAAGACCAACGGAAAAATGGATAAGGGAGGCTTTCTGCGCAAGGAATGCCAGGATGCATGGGCCAGATATACGGCGCATTATATCAAAGCTTATGAAGAAGAGGGAATCCCGATTTGGGGCGTTACCGTACAGAATGAAGCCAAGGCGGAGCAGGGCTGGGAATCCTGCCATTATGAAGCCGGGGAAGAACGAGATTTTGTGACCGGTTACCTGAAGCCGGTCTACGAAAGAGAAGGGCTGGGCGACAAGAAAATCTTTTTCTGGGATCATAACAAAGAGAGAGTGGTGGATCGCAGTCTGGAAACACTGTGCAGCGACCGGGCGAGAGCGGCCTTTGACGGTATTGCCGTGCACTGGTATTCCGGCGATCATTTCGGAGCGCTGGACGTAACCCATCGTCTTTTCCCGGAGAAGCTGCTGATCGCTTCGGAACAGTGCAAAGGCAGGGAGGAACTGCCCTGGGAATCGGGAGAAGCCTATGCCCATGATATCATTGGGGATTTAAATAACTGGGTGGGCGCCTGGACAGACTGGAATATGCTTCTGGATGAAAACGGCGGCCCGGATCACTGGCTGGATGAGCAGCTGCAGTGGGAACGGATTACGGCAAAGAGACAGGAACTGGGCATGGAAATAAACTGGAAGGATCCGCGGTTCCAAAAACTGATGAAGGAAGAGGGGATCTGGTTCGGGGAGTCACCGATTCTGTGCGACCATGGGGAGAAAAGCCTTCACTATGCCTCTTCTTATTATTACATCGGCCATTTCAGCCGTTTTGTCAAACGGGGAGCAAAAAGGATCGGAAGCTCTGTCTATACACCGGGGCTTGAGGTATGTGCATTCCGCAACCCGGACGGAAGCAAAGCGGTGGTGGCGATGAATCCCGGTGAGCAGGAGAGGAAGACAATCCTGCGTTTCCATGAAAAAATAGCGGAATACAAGATTCCTGCCCACAGCATTGTCACTTTTGTATTCTGACAACAGTACGGACGGGGAAGACATAGCAATATATCTTTTAAGGAGGATAGCGGAATGGATAAAATCAGGGGAGTAAATCTGGGAAACTGGCTGGTGCTTGAAAAATGGATGCATCCGGCGTTATTTGAAGGAACATCGGCGGAGGATGAGGATGAGCTGTGCCGGCAGCTTCCCCGGGAGGAACTGGTAAAGAGGCTCACTGCACATCGGGACAGCTATATCACCAAAGAGGATTTTTCTTATATCCGCAGCTGCGGGCTGAATACAGTGCGTATCCCGGTGCCTCATTTTATATTCGGGGATGATCCCGTCTATTGTGAACCCTATGTGCCGTGTATCGAATATCTGGATAGAGCGTTTGGCTGGGCGGAGGAAACGGGGCTTTCCATTTTGATTGATTTACATACCGCACCGGAAAGCCAGAACGGCTTTGATAACGGCGGGATCTGCGGGGTCTGTAAATGGGCGCAGGATCCGGAAAAGGTGGAGCGTGTCCTGAAGGTGCTGGAAATGCTGGCGCTGCGTTACGGTTCCCGCCCTTCCCTCTGGGGAATCCAGCTGCTGAATGAACCTATTTCCGAATCCCTCTGGCAGATGATCCGGGGAAAGTATCTTCCTCATAATCCGGAGAGGGCGGCAGGCTCTTCCTTTGTCCCGCTGGAGGTGCTGTACGATTTTTATACAAGAGGGTATCATAAGCTGCGGGAAATTCTGCCCGCAGAGAAAAAGATCGTGTTCCATGACGGCTTCCGCTTCGAAGTCTGGGAACCCTTTTTCAGGGAAGCCGGTTTTGAAAATGTGGTGCTGGATGCCCACTGGTACCTTGGCATGGGAATTGCTGACGAAGACACATCGGAACTGGAATATATGAGAGAGATTCTCAAGGAGGATGTAAAAAAGCTCAAAAATATGGGGAAGACAGTTCCCGTCATTGTGGGGGAATGGTGCCTGGCTCATAATCTGAAGCCGGATAAGGAGTATACGGAACTGGAAAAACAGCTTTCCTATAAGCTTATAGGAGATGCCCAGCTCATGGCCTGGGAGGCAGGCAGCGGTTATTTCTTCTGGAGCTATAAGCTGATATCCGAACCGGACGGCTGGGATTTCCGGAAATGCGTGGAGAAGGGCTGGCTCCCGGGAAATCTGGAAAGCGGAAGGTGATTTCAAATAGCAACTTAAGAATAGCAACTTGGTTTTCAAACTCTTGATTTTTGGAAACCGAGTTGCTATAATTGATTAAAAGAGTTGCCAAATCAGGAGGAGTTGCTATGCAGGCAGAAGAATTGCTGCAGTTGGTTAATAAGGTAAAGCATTATCAATGTGAGTTTCAGACAATAGAAATTAAATCTGCCGGAAAAGGCTGTCCAACAAGATTGTATGACAGTCTTTCAAGCTTTTCAAATCAGGATAGCGGCGGTATCATTTTATTTGGACTGGATGAGAAAGAACATTTTAACATAGTTGGTGTTTATGATATACAGGATCTGCAGCATAAGGTGGCGGAACAATGTAAACAGATGGAACCGGAAGTCAGGCCGCTGTTTACTGTTGCAGAACTTGATGGGAAATTCGTTGTTTCTGCGGAGATACCAGGAGTGGACGTAGCAGAACGTCCTGTTTTTTATAAAGGTGCCGGGCGGCAGAGAGGTTCATTTGTACGCGTCGGTGAATCGGATGAACCGATGAATGAATATGAAATCTATACCTATGATGCATTCAGACGCAGAATCCGGGATGATATCCGTGTGATCGAAGGAGCGAAAACGAGTTTATTCCAGGAAGATTTATTACAGTCTTATCTTGCCGCTGTAAAAAGTGAACGTGAGAATTTATCTCATAATATAACGGATATGGAAATTCTGGAACTGATGGGTATAACATCAAATGGGTGCCCGACATTATCAGGAGTTCTTGTTTTCGGGAAGTATCCGCAGGCTTATTTTCCACAGCTTGGAATAACAGCGGTAGTGGTTCCGGGTACGGAGATGGGAGATACGGGGAGTGATGATGAACGTTTTATATCCAATAAGCGAATAAACGGCACAATCAGTGAGATGCTTCATGGAGCTGTGGAGTTTGTAAAAAGAAACAGCAGAATAAAAACTGTGATAGATGAGGATGGAAATCGAAATGACAAGCCGGAATTTCCAATGAAGGCTGTCAGGGAAGTCATTCTGAATGCCCTTATACACCGTGATTATAGTATCCATACTGAAGGGACGCCTATAACAATCTGTATGTATAATGATCGGATTGAGGTTACGAATAAAGGGGGACTGTATGGCAGAATCTCTGTGGATTTATTAGGAAAGGTCCGGCCTGAGACACGGAACCCGGCTTTAGCTAATATTTTGGAAATTCTGGGAGAAACGGAAAATCGTTATTCTGGTATTCCTACAATTCAAAAGGAGATGATGAAAGCAAATTTACCTAAACCGGAGTTCTCTGTCAGAAATGGTGAATTTAAGGTTATACTGCGAAATAATCTCCCCATAGTTTACTATGAAGAGTTTATAGATGGACAGGAAATGAATAGAAAGTCTGACCGGATTTTCCATAGAGTGGGCGAACGGGATAATGCACTTCTGGAATATTGTAAAATTCCACGTTCAAGGGAAGAAATTATTGGATTTGTTGGTTTTTCAAGGTATTATACGATGAATAAAATTATGAAGCCCTTGATTGAAAAAGGCTATATTAATATGACTCTGCCGGATAAACCAAAGAGTTCTAAACAAAAATATTATGCCGCAGAAATTGCAAAAAACAGAGAATAAACAGTAACATCCGTGCTGCCGTTAATAAGGAAACGCTAATAAGGAAAAGGATTGACAAACGAAAAAGGTCCATTATATAATAACATCGTTCATCGGAGGTGGACCATTCGTTGGAAAATGGGAACCGGATAAGATGCTGGCTGAGATGCCTGCTTCTTGTCCGGTTTTTTTGTCGGCATAAAACCGCATTTGCAGGAAGCTGTCCTGTGCTGCCCTGGTGGATAAATACTGCAGAGAATAAAGGAGATGAAATCAAAATGAAAGAAACTCAGAATTTTACAGAAGGAAACATCCTTTTATCCCTTGTACGTTTTGCACTGCCCGTTTTGGCAGCCCTGTTTCTTCAGACGATGTATGGAGCCGTGGATATGCTTGTGGTAGGGCAGTTTGCCGCAGCGGCAGATGTTTCTGCGGTTTCCACGGGAAGCTGGCTGATGCAGCTGATCACTTCCTTTGTAGTGGGTATTGCCATGGGGACTACCGTATTGCTTGGAAGAAAGCTGGGTGAGGGCAAACCGGAGGAAGCAGGAAAAATCATCGGGGCCAGTGTGGTTTTGTTCCTCCTTATCGGCGTTGTGATTACGTTCCTGATGGAGCTGTGTGCAGTACCGGTTGCCCGGATCATGCAGACTCCTCCGGAAGCATTTGACGCTACCGTGATGTACGTGCGTATCTGTTCGGCAGGTTCGCTTTTTATTGTAGCCTATAACGTGCTGGGAAGTATTTTCCGCGGAATCGGTGATTCGCGGATGCCCCTCATAACGGTGGCAATCGCCTGTGTATTTAATATTGCAGGAGATTTTCTGCTGGTCGGCGTATTTGGGCTGGCTACTGCGGGAGCCGCCATTGCCACGGTGTGCGCCCAGGCGCTCAGTGTGGTTATTTCCATCCTGATAATACGAAAGAAGAAGCTTCCCTTTTCTTTCGGCAGGAAGGATATTGTTTTCGATAAAAAGAGGATGGGAAGCGTATTCCGTCTCGGTCTGCCCATTGCTTTCCAGGATTTGCTGGTAAGCATATCCTTCCTGGCCATTACCGCTATCGTGAATTCCCTGGGGGTAATACCCTCTGCCGGAGTGGGTGTGGCGGAAAAGCTGTGCGGCTTTATCATGCTCGTGCCGTCGGCCTTTAACCAGTCCATGTCCGCCTTTGTAGCGCAGAATATGGGCGCGGGCAAAGCAGAACGGGCCAAAAAGGCGCTGTTCACGGGAGTGGGGCTTTCTCTCGCGGTGGGGGTGTTCATGGCCTGGCTCGCCTTTTTCCACGGAGATCTGCTGGCGGGGCTTTTTGCCAGGGATGCCGCCGTTATTGCTGCAGCCGCGGAATATCTGAAGGCTTATGCCATAGACTGTCTGCTGGTATCCATTATGTTCTGTATGATAGGATATTTCAACGGCTGCCAGAAAACGCTGTTTGTCATGATCCAGGGAATCATGGGGGCATTCTGTGTCAGAATTCCCGTATCTCTTTTCATGAGCCGGCTGAAGCCGGTATCCCTGTTTAAGGTGGGGCTGGCTACCCCCTGCTCCTCTATTGTCCAGATAGCCTTATGTCTTGGATATTTTATCCTTCTGTCGAGGAAGAAGCTTCCTCCGGAACCAGAGAAATAAGTCCGGATTCACAGACGATGGAAGCGGCCTTTGTTTCACCTGTCAATTGGATATCCACAAAGGAAGAAGCGTCACAGACGGCATGGCAGGCATACAGGCTGCTTTTGCCGTCTGTTTTTAATACCATATCTCCGGTATAATCAGAATAATCGAAAACGGTAACGGTTTTGTCCGCCGTATCAAAGTAGCCGATTTGGGAACGGTGTATCCCTGACCCCCAGGAAAAGGTGAAATAGACTTCCTTTTCCCCATCCCCGTTCATATCGGCGACGGCAAAGGAAGTGGCGCCGTATCCGCCGAACCATTCTCCCAGAGGATATACTGCTTCCTCATACATGAGAAAAGACGCACAGGAGGAATCATATTTATAAATGGTAAAGCCATATTTCTCAGAAATGGATTCCGGGGTCACGTTGAAACAGGTGTCCTCTTCATAACCGGCGGGGAGCTTTTCAATAAGAGCCGTAACGGTTTCTGTCCCTTCACGGGAAGGGGTGAGCGGAAAGGTTTCAATAGCTGGGATGTTTTCGTTCCCAGCCTGCCCGCAGGCGGTAAAGAACAGCAGGCAGAGTAGGAGAGGGAGATACAATAATCGTTTTTTCATGCAGAGCCTCCTTTTTATGCGGCACATTGGTGTATCCTGTATAGTCCAAGTATACGGTGTCCGGCATGCCCGCGCAAGCCGCAAATCCTGACGCCTGTTTCGGAGGATTGGATTGACAGAGAGGAAAAATGAGAATAAAATGAAAGCATACACTTGCATGGAGGTGGCGATATGGATGAGACAAGCCAGAAAATTATTGACGCTGCGATGACTCTGATCCGTGATCAGGGCTATGTAGCCACGACCACGAAGGATATAGCCCGGGCGGCGGGAGTGAATGAATGTACCCTGTTCCGTAAGTTCGGGAATAAGAAGGATATCGTGCTCCAGGGGATCACTCAGGAAAAATGGCGTGCCAATGTGACTCCGGAAATATTTAAAAATGTCAGGTGGGAGCTGCGCCCGGATCTGGAAATGTTCCTGACCGCATATATGGAAAGAATAACGCCGGATTTTGTGAAGCTTTCCATCGGACTGCGCGCGCCTCAGCTTTATGGGGAAACCGCGCCGCTGATCATGCAGATACCTCATGCCTTTGTGTCTTCGCTTACGGAGTATCTGAAAGAAATGGAACAAAGGGGAAAAATAGCTCCGGCCGATTTTGAAAGTATGGCCATGGTTATTTTTTCTTCCACCTTCGGTTTTACCTTTTTAAAGGCTTCCTTTAATCAGGAGCTCACGAAGCTGGAGCAAACGGAGTACATTAAAAAGAGCGTGGATTTGTTTATCAATGGTATTTCAATATAAATTCAGTTTTCTGATTGAACTGTAATAGGAACGAAAAATCTGGTACTGCAAAAGCAGTACCAAAAAAATACGATTAATGCATGCAAGTACTTGCATTTATATATAAGGAATAAGGAGGAGCAACAGGATGATAACAGGAGCAGAACTGTTTGTAAAGGCACTTAAGGCGGAAGGGGTAAATACTCTCTTTGCATATCCCGGAGGACAGGCGATTGATTTGTTTGACGCTCTTTATGGGGAAAAAGAAATTGATGTTATCCTGCCGCGGCATGAACAGGGACTGATTCATGCCGCGGACGGATATGCCCGTTCTACAGGCAGAGTGGGAGTATGCCTGGTAACAAGCGGCCCGGGGGCTGCCAATCTGGTGACGGGGATCGCAACCGCCAATTTTGACAGTGTCCCGCTTGTCTGTTTTACGGGACAGGTGCCCACCAGCCTGATTGGGAATGACGCCTTTCAGGAGGTGGATATTGTGGGAATCACCAGAAGTATATGCAAATATGCGGTTACGGTGAGGAAACGGGAGGAACTGGGCGACATAATAAAGAAGGCATTTGTGATTGCAAAAGCCGGCAGGCCGGGTGTGGTGGTGGTGGATCTGCCCAAAGATATACAAAAAGAATACGGCAGCGGCTGCTACCCGGAAAGTGTGGAGATAAGAGGCTGCAGACAAGTGACCGGCGCACATGCGGGCCAGGTCCGGAGGGCAATGGAGGCATTGAAGCAGGCCAAAAGACCGCTTTTCCTGCTTGGCGGAGGAGTGATTATCAGCCGGGCGAAGGAAGAAATGCGTTATCTTGCCGAGGCCACGGGAATTCCTGTAGTCACAACGATTATGGGAAAAGGCGCCATTCCCACCACGCATCCTTTGTATGTGGGAAATATCGGCATTCACGGTTCATATGCCGCCAATAAGGCAGTCAGCCGGTGCGATCTTCTTTTTTCCATCGGCACAAGATTCAATGATCGTATTACCGGAAAGCCGGGCAGCTTTGCGCCCGGGGCCTCCATTATCCATGTGGATATTGATCCGGCCTCCATATCCCGGAATATTTCCGTGGATATTCCGATTGTTGCCGATGCAGGACAGGCGATCCGCGCGTTTCGTGAAAGAGCCTGTCCTCTGGAAACAGGTGCGTGGAGAGAGCAGATTGGAAAATGGAAGAAACAGCATCCCATAGAGCGGGGGCAGAAAGGAATGACGCCGGAGATAATCATGAGGCATATCAATGAAGCCTTTCCCGAAGCTATTATAGTGACAGATGTGGGCCAGAATCAGCTGTGGGTCACACAGTTTCTGGAATTGGACGAGCATAAACAGCTGCTGACGTCAGGCGGCCTTGGTACGATGGGGTATGGCCTTCCGGCAGGGATAGGCGCGAAGCTGGGAAACCCCGGAACAGATGTGGTTGTTATTGCCGGAGACGGCGGGATGCAGATGAATATCCAGGAGCTGGCTTCCGCAGTGGTTTATGAGCTGTCTGTGATCATATGCATATGGAACAACGGTTATCTGGGAAATGTAAGGCAGTGGCAGGAAATGTTTTACGGAAAGAGGTACTCCTCCACCTGCATGCGCTACCGGAAAAGCTGTCCTTCTGACTGCAGCCGTCCCGGTAAGGATTGTCCCGCTTACACGCCGGATTTTATACGCCTTGCGGAAAGTTATGGGGCAAAGGGAATCCGGGTGACACAGGAAGAGGAAATCGCCTCTGCCCTACAGACCGCAAAGCAGACAGCCGGAGGCCCCACCATAATTGAATTTATCATTGACAGGGAAGAAAATGTCATACCTATTGTCCCGCCGGGAAAAACTCTTGAGGAGATGATTTTGAATGAGAAGGAGGAGCGGGTATGAAAAAGAGATGGATTTGTCTTTTCGTGGAAAATGAAATAGGGGTGCTTGCCAGAATAGCAGGCCTGTTCTCCGCCAAAGCATACAACTTGGACAGCCTTACCGTGGGCAGGACGGAGGATGAAACGGTGTCCCGTATGACAATCAGCCTCACCAGCGACGACAAAACCTTTGAACAGGTGAAAAAACAGCTCAACCGCTGTATCGAGGTTATTAAGGTGGTGGATTATACCGGGTGTGCCGTATGCAGAAAGGAAATGATGTATGTCAAAATCAGAGGCTGTTCCGACAAGGAAATAACGGAGCTGTTCCGGCTTTCCCAGGTGGCGGGAACCAGGGTCGCAGACTATGGCCGGTCGTCTGTCCTGTTGGAGAGTGTGCAGTCAGAGGAGCAGAATGAGGAACTGATCGCCAGGCTGAAAAGAGATTATCCGGGCCGAATCGAAATTGTCAGGGGAGGGAGTGTGGCGGCGGAAGCAATTAATCAGGAAGACTGCTGAATCAGAGTGTGATATGTTATTACATAAGGGTAGTTAGTAAGGGAAGACAGAAACATACACACTGTCCTGACATACAGGACCGGGAACTGAGGGAGTAGGAAATGGAGGATGAAAAGATTATCGCGTTGTTCTGGAGCCGTTCTGAACAGGCGATAGAGGAAATCGCCGCGAAATATGGCAGGCTGTGCAGGAAAATTGCAGGAAATATTCTGGAAAATGAGCAGGACACGGAGGAATGCCTTAACGATACCTACCTGGGCGTATGGAACAGCATACCTCCCGCGCGGCCCGCTGTGCTGCGTGCCTATGTATGCAGGATAGCCAGGAATCTTGCGGTTAAGAAATTCCGCTCCAATACGGCGGCGAAAAGGGATAGCCGCAGCGACTGCCTGCTGGAAGAACTGGAGGAATGTATACCGGCTCCGGCCTGGCGGGAGGTAGAGGCACAGATAGAACAGAAGGAGCTGTCAGGATATCTGGAGGAGTTCCTGGATACCCTGGGAAAACGGGAAAGGACAATTTTTCTCAGACGGTACTGGGCCGCGCAGACTTTGAAAGAGATAGGAAAAGCATGCGGGGTTACAGAACACCACGCCGCGGTTATCCTGGAGAGAAGCCGCAAGAAACTCAGAAAATTCCTGGAAGAAAGGGGGATTTGGATATGAAGGCGGAACGATTGTGGGAGGCGCTGGGAGAGGTGGGAGATTCTTATATAGAAGAGATCCTGGTGCAGACAGATAAGAAAAATAGAATAAGCCGAGAAGGAAGGCTGTGGAAAACAGCTGCTGCCGCCGTACTGCTGGCTTTTTGCTTTTTTACGGGAGTTCCCCTGCTGGCGGCGGAGGTGCCGGCTTTTTATCAGGTACTGTATCAGATATCACCCGCTGCGGCACAGTTTTTTATCCCTGTCCGGGAATCCTGTGAAGATAACGGAATCCGGATGGAGGTGGAAGCCGCCTGTGTCCGGGGTGATACGGCCCTGATATATGTTTCTCTCCAGGATTTGGAGGGAGATCGGATTGATGCGACGACGGATTTGTTTGACAGCTATTCCATAAAAAGAAGCTTTGACAGCGCAGGAAGCTGCCAAAGGGTATCCTATGAGGAAGAGACGGGTAAGGCGACCTTCCTTGTGGAAATCATAAGAACGGATGGAAAGCCTGTTGAGGGCGGCAAGATCACGTTTTCCGTCAGGGAGTTCATCAGCGGGAAAGCGGCGGAAGAAGATGTGCCCGTGGATCTGCAGCCTGCACGGCTGGCGGAAAGAGAAAATGTGTCTTTTATGGAGGCCCCCCGGATTACCGGCTATGCATTTTCCGAAAAAATGCCTGCGGAAATGGAAGCGGAAGATTTTTCGAAAATCGTCCTGCAGCCCCAGGAAATGCTGTATTCCCCTATGGATAAAATTTATATTACGGCTGCCGGTTATCTGGATGATATGCTGCATATCCAGCTGGCCGTCAGGGATAAAACCACACTGGATACGCATGGTTACCTGTATCTGACGGACAGGGAAGGAAACCGGGTGGATTCTTATTCCTCCATATTTTTTATGGAAGAGAAGGAGGAACGTGTGGACTATCAGGAGTTCCTGTTCCGTATCCCCAAAGAAGAGCTGGGAAAGTATAAGCTGTATGGAAGCTTTTACAAAGCAGGCAGAAACGTGCAGGGAAACTGGCGCGTAACCTTTTCTTTGTAAAATCAGTCCGGTATGGTATAATTCCTGATAACGGAAGGTTTGCTTTCGGTGCCGGTCAGGGGGATATTCCCGTTTTCCGCCGGAAGCCTGCCTGAAAAACGAGGAGGCTCTTATGGAACGAGATATTAATCTGGATGAAATATCCGACGGAAAATTATATGAAACCAATGATTTGGTTAAGCTTGGCTGCGGGGACTGTGCGGGCTGTTCGGCGTGCTGCCATGAAATGGGGGATACTATTATCCTGGATCCCTATGATATCTGGCAGCTTACGGGGAACCTTCACTGTACGTTTGAGCAGCTGATGGGGGAAGGGAAAATAGCTCTTTCCGTATACGATGGAGTGATCCTGCCTCATCTGCGCCTGGAGGGGCCGCCGGAAGGCTGCCTGTTCCTCAATGAAGCGGGAAGATGCAGCATCCATCCCTTCAGGCCCGGCATGTGCCGCCTGTTCCCTCTGGGAAGGATATATGGGGAAGAAAGCTTCCGTTATTTTCTTCAGGTCCATGAATGCCGGAAGGAGAGCCGGACAAAGGTTAAAATTAAAAAATGGCTGGATATACCAGAAATACGCCGTTATGAACAGTTTCTCAGCCACTGGCATTTTTTTGTAAAGTCTGTACAGGAAGAAATAATAGCTTCCGGAGGAGATGAAGCATTTATAAGACAGCGGGTCATGCAGCTGCTGCAGACCTATTATCTGACGCCTTACAGCGGAACAGATGATTTTTATGAACAGTATTATACTCGATGGGAGAGCTGATACATAGCCCTCCGGCCCCCGGAAAATAGGCGGCCGGAGGGCTTTTTTATTCAGGCGGATCAAGTGATAGCAGGACTTGTCTTGTGTGCATAATGCATAATTATCTCCTGTATATATATGGTGCAATTGGCTGAAAATACTGAAAAATGAAAAAATTAACTGACATTACAAAAAATAAAATGATAAAATAAACCTGATATAAAAAACGCAGGAGGTATTAAAATGAGAAGAATTACGAGTGCATGTCTGCTTCAGACAATGAGGTTTGATAATCTGAATGGAGAAAATCCGGAGCAGGAGCTGGAGATTTACTGCAAAAAGCTGGATATGAAGAAGGCAGCGTATGCTATTGAGGAAAAGACGGTCCAGCCCGGAGGAGCTCTTTTGGTTAAAATCAAAAGACAGTACAACCAGTATAAAACAGACGGATACTTAGAGTAAGAAATCCCACTCCGAAACAAATGGCAGAATTGTTCCGGAGTGCTTTTTTATGGAAAAGCAGGGAAAAATCGGCATTCCTTTATGCCATGAGAGGTATAGAGCCGCAATTTACGGGAATATTTCTATATAGAACAGCCAGATTTATCCAGTAAATGGACTGTGTTTTTCAAAGCTGCGGAGTGTCCGAAGCTGGAATGACGAAGCGGTAAAGATACATAAATAAAAAGAAAGGCTGAATGGATGTTGGGAAAGAAGCAATTGCCTGAACTGGCAGAGGATACCCGCAAAACTGAAAAGATACCGGAAGAAATGCCCGGCCTTGACGGCAGGGAAATGCCGGATAACGTGGAAGAAGGCACCGGATCCGCGCTGCCGGACAAGTTCCTGACGGAGGATTCCGTCAAAACCTATTTAAAGGAAATAGGCAAATTCCCTCTGCTTTCCCCTGAAGAAGAGCTGGAGCTTGCAGAGGCAATGGAGCGGGGGGATGAAGCGGCAAAGGAAAAGATGATTCATTCCAATCTGAGGCTTGTGGTCAGTGTGGTTAAGAAGTACACTCCCGGAAGCGGCATGGCCTTTCTGGATTTGATACAGGAAGGAAATATGGGACTGATGAAAGCGGTGGAGCGTTTCGATTACCATAAGGGCTACAAATTCAGCACCTACGCCATCTGGTGGATCCGACAGGCTGTCACGAGGGCCATAGCCGATCAGGCGAGGACGATCCGCGTCCCTGTCCATATGAAGGAGAGTATGAATAAAATCCGAAGGGTATCACGCAAATTCCTGTCAGAAAAGGGAAGGGAGCCAAACCAGGAGGAAATCGGACAGCTTCTTGGCATCTCAGTGGAAAAGGTAAAGGAAACCATGAAGTATTTCGGCGATACCATTTCACTGGAAACCCCGGTGGGGGAGGAAGAAGATACATCCCTGGCAGATTTTATTTCCGATGATAAAATGCCGGAACAATACCGGAATGCGGAACAGGGAATCATCCATGAGGAGCTGCTCGGAGTGCTGGAAACCCTTTCCAAAAGAGAGCAGACGGTGCTTCTTCTGCGTTTTGGATTCGTGGACGGCAGGAACTGGACGTTAGAAGAAGTGGGAAAGCTGTATCATGTGACAAGGGAACGGATACGGCAGATCGAGGGCAAGGCCATTAAGAGCCTCCGCCAGCGGAGAGGAGTAAAGGATATGAGGGAATATATTGACTAGTGCGGCATTGCCCTCAGAACTCAATAAGGCCGGTGAGCCATCCGGCCAGAAAGGGGCGCTAGGAGGAATGTGCGGATAACAGCTCCTTCAGCTCATCCACCTCCTGTTGGGAAAGCTCTTCCATATCCATAAAAGCAGTCACCATGGAAACCACATTGCCGTTATAGAAGCGCTGCAGAAAATGGCGGCTTTCCTGGTTCACATAATCCTCATGCCCGAAAAGGGGCGTATAAATAAAAACCCGGCCCTCCTTATCATAGGTGAGGGCTTTTTTCTGTACAAGCCGTTTCAGCATGGTCTGGATCGTTTTAGGGCTCCATTTGGTAGTCCGGACCAGATATTCCGTTACCTGGTTCGTGCTGACAGGCGCATGCTCCCATACGATTTTCATAACCTGAAATTCCGCTTCTGATATCTGAGGGAGAGCCTTCATAAAATACCTCAACCTTTCTTACAGTTGTAATATATAGAAAGTATAGAGACTGTGAACCTATTTGTCAATTCACATCTTCACGAAAAATTAAGAATTGGTAAAAACCCGCAATTTCCACAAATTACCTGCTAAAAAAGTTACTTTTGGTCGGAAATGGGTGATAATCTGCTTGACTTGATATTCCCGGGGAGGTAATCTTTTAGGTGAGAGTTTTATTATCCCCGATGAGCCAAAGGCCTGAGGGTTTGGAATGTTAGAAATCTGCAAGGAGCATACCCCCTGATGAAATATAAATGGAAACCAGTTACAGCGGTAATTCTTTCTTCTTTTATTCTTTTTTCGTCCCCGATGAACGTATTTGCGTCGGGAAATACCATCAGTACAATTGAAGATGAAATGGTGCATAATACGGAAGGCGGCGAAGAAACGGCGGCCGGACAGGAAACAGAAACCGGTGAAAGGGAAGCGGAGCAGGAAAATCCCGGTGACAGCGGCGAGGCCGGCAGTGATATATTCTGGCCGTCGGGGCCGTCTGTTGTTGCGGAATCGGGCATTGTCATGGAGGTTTCCACGGGAACCATCCTGTACAGCAAAAATATGCATGCCCGGTATTATCCCGCCAGTATAACCAAAATCATGACGGCCCTTCTCGCAATGGAGAACTGCGGGCTGGACGAGATGGTTACCGTTCCCCACGAAGCGGTGTACATGGATGACAAGGGGTCCCATATCGCGCTTGACGAAGGTGAGGAGCTTACGGTGGAGGACTGCCTTTACGGCATGATGCTGGCATCGGCCAACGATGCGGCCTATGCCCTGGCGGTACATGTGGGCGGCACCATCGAAAATTTTGCGGATATGATGAATAAGCGGGCAAAGGAGCTGGGATGCCAGGACAGCATCTTCGTCAATCCTCACGGGCTGCCGGATGAAAGGCACGTATCCAGTGCCTATGATATGGCCCTGATCACGAGGGAGGCGCTGAAGCACGAGATTTTCAGAACCGTGTCCAAGACCGTATATTATGAAATCCAGCCTACGGATAAACAGCCGGATCTCATTCCCATGTCCAACCACCATAAGATGCTCTGCAGCGGCAAATACCATTATGACGGCGTATTTGCAGGAAAGACCGGTTATACGGTAGTGGCTAAAAACACGCTGGTCACCTGCGCGGCGAGGGATGATATGGAACTCATCTGCGTGACGATGAAGACGGAGGGCCGTCAGGTATATGTGGACACGGCGTCTCTGTTTGATTTCTGCTTCGATAATTTTAAAAAAGTGGATATAGGGACGAGCGAAGCCGCTGAAATTCAAGTGCCCGTAAAGGCGGCGGACGGTACGGAAAAGGTGGAAACTGTGCCTGTGCAGATGGCGGAGGATGGCTTTGTGATCATTCCTTCCAGGGTAAATTTTTCGGAATTGAGGCCGCAGCTTCTGCTTGCGGCAGAAGAGGAAAGAGGGGAGACCGGCGGAAACGGAGACGGAAACAGAAAGCCAGCCGGCCAAAGCGGAGAAGGATGGTAAGGCAGGCTTCCATTGGTGGTATATTCCGCTGGGCATCCTGGCCGCTGCCGTTATCGTTACGGGCGCGGTGATGCTGGTGCGCCGGCAGATATGGAAATACCGCTGGAGAAAGAGAAGAAGAAGCGGAAGAACGAGAGATTACAGCGGCGGCCGCAGGCCGCGCAGATAAAAAAATATTTTCTGCAGGCTTTGAAATTATTGTCCATGGATTCCCATGGGCAATAATATTTTAAGCAGAAAAGAAAAATTTTTTTTCATACTTGTACAATAGATCGTAAAAGCTTACAATGAAATTATGTAAAAAACGGTATGTATAACAGAGGGAGCTTTATGGATACTGGAAAAATGGATGGATTTGATGCGCTGTTTTATGCGGCGGTTTTTGACCGGCTGCAGACCAATATTTATATTCTGGATGTGGATACGGATACGATTGTATATATGAATGAAGCTATGAAAGAGGAGTTTCATCTGGAGCATCCGGAAGGCAGTCCCTGCTGGGAACTGCTGCAGAAGGGGATGACGGGAAAATGTCCGTTCTGCCATATAAAGAATAAAACTGCAGAAGGCAGGGTTGATGTGTGGGATGAGCATAATACCCGGACCGGGCATATTTACAGGCATTATGACAGCTGGGCGGAATGGAACGGAAAGCTTTATTATGTGAGCAACTTTACGGATGTCACAGAATATGAACAGCTTTCCAGAAAAGCCAGAACGGATGAACTGACAGGGATTTATAACCGCAGGGCAGGACAGGAAATGCTTGCAGGGCGTATGGAAACAGCCAGGCAGGAGAACAAAATCATCACCATGGCCCTGGTGGATGTGAATGAACTGAAAAAGATAAATGATGAATATGGCCATGCGGAAGGGGATCGCCTGCTGGTATGCATGGTTTCTGTTATGAAGGACAGCCTGAGGGAACAGGATATGGTGTTCCGGCTCGGCAGTGATGAATTCATCCTTGTTTTTTATGATGAACTCCTTGCGGATTCGGAAAAGCGTATGAGTGAAATAGAAGAGCGGTTCCGGGAGGCGCAGGGAAGGGAAGGCTTATTCTATAAAGTATCCTTCAGCATAGGGCTTATGGAAATATATCCGGCCGACCGGTATACGATATTCGATATCATCAGGCAGGTTGATGAGAAAATGTATCTTCAGAAAAGGGATTACAGCATAAGACGGGCCAAGGAAGAGCTTCTGGAAAAAGGACAGAACGGGGAAAAGGCCGGCAGCTTCTGGTATGATAAGGAGCATTTGTACGAGGCCCTTTCGGCGAGTACGGATGACTACATATTTGTAGGAAACATGAAAACCGGCGTGTTCAGATATCCTCCGGCCATGGTGGAGGAATTCGGGCTGCCCGGGGAGATTGTGGAGAATGCGGCGGCCTTCTGGAGCGGTATGATCCACCCGGATGATGAAAAAAGCTTTCTTGAAAGCAATCAGGATATTGCTGACGGAAGGGTAACTTCCCATAATATTGAATACCGCGCCAAAAATACAAGAGGCGAATGGATTTGGCTGCGCTGCAGGGGACAGCTTCTGAAGGATTCCCAGGGCTGGCCGGATTTATTTGCGGGCATGATCACGAATCTGGGGAAGGTAAACCGCACGGATCATATGACGGGGCTTTATAACCGTTTTGCGTTCGAGGGCAACATCAAGAAGTACCTTGTGGACTATAAGGATCTTCGCAGTATGGATGTCATGATACTGGATATGGATTCCTTTAAAAATGTGAATGATCTGTATGACAGAGCTTTCGGTGACGGTGTGCTGCGGCTGACAGCACAGCTGATCTCACAGATGCTTCCGTCGAATGCCGATATCTACCGTCTTGACGGGGATGAGTTCGGTATTATCATATTGAATGGAAAAGAAGGGGAAGCGCTGAAGGTATTCGACAATATCCGGAATAAGTTCTGCAGGCAGCAGGAGTTTAACGGCAAAAAATATTACTGTACCATTTCCGCCGGCTGTGCGGTCTATCCCTCCGATGCCGATAATTACCTGGATTTGCTGAAATTTGCGACCTATTCCCTGGAGCATTCCAAGCAGAAGGGGAAAAACCGGATAACCATGTTTTCAGGGGAGCTTATACAGGAAAAAGAGAGGACGCTTGAACTGGCGGAGCTGTTAAGGGAGAGCATCGAACACGGTTTTGCCGGTTTTTCCATCCATTATCAGCCTCAGGTCTATGCGGATACCGGAAAAATATGCGGTGCGGAGGCGCTGGCCAGATGGCACTGTCCCAAATATGGAGATGTCTCACCGGCAGAGTTCATTCCTATTCTGGAGCAGAACGGATTAATCATCCCTCTGGGAAGCTGGGTTTTGTACCATGCGGTGGAGCAGTGCAGGAAGTGGCGCAGGAAAAAAACGGATTTCCATATCAGTGTCAACCTTTCTTACAGGCAGCTGTTGGAAGGGGATATTGTGGAAGGGATACGGGAGACGCTGGATATACTGCAGATGCCGCCCGAGGGCGTGATTCTGGAACTGACGGAAACGTATCTGGTGAAGGAAACAGCGGGTACCAGGGATATCCTGGATAAAATGAAGCAGGCGGGAATCATGCTGGCAATGGATGATTTCGGAATCGGTTATTCCTCTTTATTTTCGCTGAAGAGCACTCCTGTGGATGTGGTTAAAATAGACCGGGGGTTTGTGAAGGGAATCACCTCTGATTTATTTAATGCCACTTTTGTAAAATCGATCACGGAGCTATGCCACGATGTGGGTAAAAAGGTCTGCCTGGAAGGTGTGGAGAATCAGGAAGAATACGATGTGGTAAAAGGAATGGGCCTGGAACTGATACAGGGTTTTTACTTCGGAAAGCCGGTAGGGGCTGAAGCCTTTGAGAAACAGTGGCTGTGAGGACGATACAGATAATAAAAAAGAGATAGGAGCGTTATTGCTTCTATCTCTTTTTCGATAATAATCATATCATAAAAAGTGGAAAAAGTCAAGTCTTGTAATGGGAGCACGGCGGACGTATAATAAGCATTCTCAGCAGGAAACACTGTAAAAAAGGGTGTAGGTGTATAGGAAAGGGATGGGTGAATGGAAGATAATTTTTTTGAGATGATACTCGCGGAAAAAGAAAAAAAGGAGATGGCCGTTCTCATGGCCTGCAACGAAAAGACGGAAACCTTCGGTTTAAGCCTGACGGAGCAGGAGGCGCGGGAACTGGTGGTCTGCAGGAATGAGAGCCTGAAGAAATACCGGCGTGTGGAATTCGGCAATGGGATCCTTGACAAGCTGATTTTTACATTTTGTGATTCGCAGTATATTAATCAGGAAAACTATAAGGAAACGATGGAAAAGCTGCAGGATATTTTCTATTGTTTTAAAAACGAAGCCGAGGATCAGCTGACGGACGACGAGCTTCTTTCCTTTATGCGGGAACAGTTTGAAGAGATCTGCATGGGGGATACGGAGTACCTGGAAAGTACCTGCCTGCCCCGTTTTGCAGCGGCGATCCGGGCCGGATACAGGGGATATCAGGAAAGCGGAGGAAACGGGGAATATGAAAACCTGAGCCAGGAGGCGAGGTGGGATAAGGACCTGTATATGGATGTAGTGAAGGAACTGTTTTGGTAGCTTACGCTCTTGTGTTTGGAGTAGACAGGCAGATTTGGAGGAAGGCGCTTCCAGACTGCTTTTTGATACAGTATCGCAGGAAGGCCTGCAGAATGCGGGGTATAGATATGGAAAATGAGAGAACGGCAGGATATGAGTTAGAGGAGCTTTTGCCCGTGGCGGCATGGCTTACGGATAAATATACGTCCAAAGAAAGCAGTTCGGTGACTTATGAAACGGCGGCGGCGCTCATGGAGGCTGTCTGTTATTGTATACAGGAATGCTTTTCGCAAAATACGAACGGGATCCTGTCTGCGGAAAAGGGAATTCATGCAAGGCAAGCGTATGAAAAGGGATATCTCAATGTGCTGGAAAAGGCCGGAAAGGCCAAAGAACTGTATGAAAAGCTGATCGTGGATTTTGAGGATTACGGCTGTCTGAATTACAGGGAAACCATAATAAAAGGGCTTCCCGCCTTTTTCATGAAATACGATGCCCGGTTCCGGCCGCAGGATCATATACTCACGCTGGATTACCCGGATCTGGTTCCCGGGGAACCTCTTTCCGGCGTGGACAGGATTTACAGTTACCTTCTGCACATTACCATGGAGAAAAAACTGCTGGAACAATTTCCCCGTCAGGCGGTGTGCGGCCTGTTGGAAGGCCTGCAGCCGGATTACAAAAACCTGTACATGGATAATATATGCTATCCGGTGCTGCTTCGTGCTCTTATTTGTATGATAGGAGACTGCCCGATCTGGGAGCTTCAGGCCGGACGGGAGGAAAAAAAGCTTCTCCGTATTTACCTGGAGGGGGACAGCCTGGATAAAGCGGCTGAAAAGGTGAGGGCGCTGCTTGGCATGCTGGTATCGCAGATGGAGGGGATGGGGCAGGAGGAACAGGACTATTTTGCCGGAATAGGCCGAGAACTGGCGGTCAGAATGATGCAGGCGGCAAAATCGGCAGAGTAAGAACCAGAATAAGGAACAGCGGCCCTTCTTTTTCATATACTATAAAGAAAAATCAGATGGAAAAAGAGAACGGGCTATGTATAAAGGAATCGACGTTTCTGAACATCAGGGCACAATTAACTGGAAGAAGGTAAAGGCGGCAGGCTGCCGGTTTGCCATACTGCGCGCAATGAAGCAAAATGGGAAGGCAGACATACAGTTCCTGGCAAATGCAAGAGGCTGTCAGGAAAACGGCATTCCTTATGAGGTGTACCGTTATACGTATGCCCTGCTTCCCACAGAGGCGCTGGAGGAGGCAAAACAGGTAGTACAGCTCCTTCAGTCCCAGGGGAACCGGCAATGCAGGATATGGTGGGATGTGGAAGATAAGTCCCTGGAAAAACTGGGGAGGGAAGTGCTTACGGGCCTGATCCGGACCGCAGAGAATACCATTCTCGGGGCAGGATATGATTTTGGAATTTATACGGATCAGGCATTTTATCAGGCCGGCCATTTTGACGCGTCTGCTTTTGACTGTCCGTTCTGGATTGCCCGCTATCCGATCAGCCGTAAATTCACCTTTGCGGAAAATCCTCCCTCGGAGGAATATAAGCCCAGGATCAGCCATCCCCTTTTCGCCTGGCAGTATACCAGCAAAGGCAGTATTAGCGGGATTTCCACACCGGTGGATCTGGACGTATGCTATATGCCGTTCTGGAAAACCAAAACGGAATATTACCTGGAGGAGGTTTTCCACGGCAGCTCCATTTCCGCAGCCCTGGAAAGCATCGGGGCAGATGGTTCCTACCATTACAGGGAGGAAATCGCGGCGGCCAACCAGATACTGGATTATAAAGGAACCTCCGCACAGAATACGCGTATGCTGGAGCTTTTGCGCACAGGAAAACTCATTAAGCCATAATTGTATATTCTCCTTGTCTTTTCCTCCGTAAGAAAGTATTATAATAACGTATACTATATTACAGAATGGAGGTAGGATAATGAAGAAGAAATATTTTGTATCGCTGGCTGCTGCCGCAGTTGCTGCTCTGTTTTGCCTGATGCCTGTAAAAGCGGACGCGGCGGAGCTCATCAATTCAGATGAATATGGAGAAGTTCTCGTTGTGGATGTTCCGGGCGGGGAGGGGCTTCTCTTTTTGGGAAATACCAGCGGTGAGGTCATGCAGTTTTTAAAGGAAAGCGCAGGAGATCCTTATTTTGTCAGATACAATGTGATGGATGCCACTCTGGCAAAGGTAAAGGCCACAGCCAGCTCCATCCTTGTATTTGACGAGGAGGGGGAACTGACAGGCGTAAAAGGCCCGGCCGAAATCGGGCAGGATATCGCCGGCCATCAGGCGATGATAGAGGCTCTTAACAATATAGATCCTCAGAAGCAGGCGGAGCTGGAAAACCAGCAGCTCATGAGTATCGCTGCCCAGCAGAAAGAGCTGCAGGAGGCCAAAGAAGAAGCGCTTGAACAGAACAGGCAGGCTCTGGCGGCAGGCAATGCAGGGGAAGCGGCGCAGTATCAGTTTATGGCAGCGCTTTATGATCAGCTTTTGGCTGTAGCGGCTGCTAAACAGCAGGCTGTCCTTCTTTATCAGCAGCAGGCGGTGACGGAGGCTCAGCAGGTTCTTCTTACAATACAGGAGCTGGCAGGGGTTATTCAGCAGGAAATTGCGGATTATTCCATTCAGTACCAGCAGGCCCTGTCACAGACCGTTATGAGGGAAATACTGCAGTCCATGCAGTAACAGACCGATTATAAAAGCCCGGCGCACACCAGTCATGCTGGTAAAGGTGCGCCGGGCTTTCTTATGTAACCGTTAATTTCCCTGCTGGCCGGAGAACATTTCCTTCATATCGTTCACCAGCTGCATATCTTCCGATGTAAGCTTCAGGTTGGAGCTGTATTGTTTTCCGTCTGCCGTTGTTATTGTCATTTCTATCAGTGTCCCTTCCGTTACGGCCCCTTTGGATACGGCGTTCAGGAAAGAAGGGAATTTGGGATGCCTGGCCTTAAACTGCTCCCAGGAGGCTCTTATCTGTAATAATTTCATTGGATTTATGGGATTCATAATCAACATTCCTTTCCTTGCGGTATAATCGCCTGATTCGCAGACACTCTGATTATACCATTTTTTCAGCAAAATGGAAGACAGAGAGACGGGAAAATGGTAAAATACATTTGAGACATAATTTATGCTTACGGCGAATGAAGGAGATCAGAATATGATTTACAAGTGTAAGAACTGCGGAGGGAATGTGGTTTACGACCCGGACAGGAAGGCGATGCATTGTCCTTACTGTGACGGGATAGAAACGCAGGATAAGGCCCCGGGCGGCGGAATGGAGCTGTGCGCCAACTGCGGGGCCCCTATAGAGGCGGGGGATTACCGCAGTGCGGTGAAATGTGAATACTGCGGGCACTATACGATTTTTGATGAAAGGGTGGAGGGGGTTTATGAACCCCGGCTGATCCTTCCTTTTAAGATGGGGAAAGCGGCGGCGGTATCGTGCCTGGAAAAGGAATTTTCCAGACGTGTGTTTGCTCCGGAATCCTTTTTGTCACAGGCTACGGTGGAAAAAATGGAAGGCAGTTATATCCCCTTCTGGCTGTATGACATGAAAGCGGACTGCCATTATTCCGGAACCGGGACAACCGTTCGCGTATGGGTGAGCGGAGATACGGAGTATACCGAAACCTCTTATTTTCAGGTAAACAGGGATGTGGATGTGGATTTTGAAAAGCTTCCGGTAGATGCTTCCCTGGAAATGGAGGATCAGGTGATGGATATGATGGAGCCGTATCAATATGAGGCTCTGGAGAATTTCCGGCCGGAGTATATGTCCGGCTTCCTTGGAGAGGTATATAACCAGTCGGCGGAGGTACTGGAACCCCGTGCGGAGGATCGCGCGAGGAAGGACGCGTCCGTCATGCTCCACAACACCATGGGGGGATATACCACCCTGATCCCGCAGCAGGAGACTATCCGAATGCGCGATATACAGTCTAAATATGCACTTCTTCCGGTATGGTGGTACCGCTACAGTTATGAAGGGCAAAACTATGACTGCTTTGTGAACGGACAGACGGGGAAGGTAATAGGAAAAGCCCCCTTGTGTAAAAAGAGGATATTCGCTTACAGCGGCACCTTTTTTGCCAGCCTGACCATAATATTAATGCTTATAAAAGGAATACTGGAGGTGCTGTGAGATGAAGGGATATCTGAAATATTTCAGAGTTTATTTTATTATTATATTGGCATTGGCGGCAGTATTTCTTATACTTTCCATTGCCAGGGCCGGGGCGAAGACAGAGCGCGCCAATGCGGAATGCACCACGCAGGAGAGGGTTTTCGATTATGCGGATAAGCTGACCGACAGCGAAGAGGACAGCCTGCGTGAACTGATAGCCAAAAGAGAAAAGCAGACCGGCTGCGATATCGTTCTTGTGACACTGAATGAGTCTCTGGAGGAATATGCCAAAGACTATGAAGAGCAGCTGGGAAGCCTGCGTCCCTATCAGTACACTATGGTGTATGCGGATAATTTCTACGATGAGCATATGTTCGGCTACAATAAGCCCCAGGGGGACGGCGTCCTTCTGCTGGACAACTGGTACAGGGAAAGTGACGGAAGCGTATATTCCTGGCTGAGTACCTGCGGCAAGGCCAAGGATCGTTTCAGCAGCTCCATGATTGACAATCTGCTGAACGAGGCGCTGGAGGATGTGGACAGCAATCCTTATCAGGCTTATAAAAAATACGTCAATCTTTTCTATTCCGATATGACGGGCAAAAAGGAAATTCCGGCAGCCGCAGTGATTCTCATAGCGGCAGTGGCCACAGCTATATACATAGGTGTCAATTTAAGCCGGAATAAGGGCCGGAAAACGACCGGTGTAACAACCTACGTGGCGGGAGGCCATCCTCAGATACGGAACCAGAGCGATATGTTTCTTCATAAAACGGTGACTAAGCGCCATATCCAGAGGGATACCGGCGGCTCCGGCGGATCCGGCTCCGGAGGCGGCGGAGGACATGTTTCCAGCGGCGGCGTATCTCACGGAGGCGGCGGCCACAGCAGATAAGCAAAGGGGGAAAGGGTTTATGAAATTACAGTATTTAGGTCATTCTTGTTTTAAACTGAGTTCAGAAGGGTATTCCATTGTGGTGGATCCGTATGAAAATGGTTCCATACCCGGGCTGAGGGATTTGGATGTGACGGCGAACCTCTGTGTATGCAGCCACGGGCATGGAGATCATCATGGAGATTCCTGTGTGAAAACAGAAGAAAGCCTGGTCAGGAATCCCTTCCGCATCGAAACCGTGGAAAGCTGGCATGACGATGAGGGCGGCAGCCGGCGCGGCCCGAATACCATTCATATTTTCCACGGAGAGGAAATGAAAATAATCCATATGGGAGATATTGGCTGCCGGCCGGAAAACTGGCAGATGGATCTGCTGAAAGGGGCGGATGCGGTTATGGCCCCTGCGGGCGGCTTCTATACGGCGGAACCCTCTGTTATATATGAAATCATAAAAGAGATCCGGCCGCGCGTGGTGATTCCCATGCATTACCGGACGGCAGGAAGCGGGTTCCCGGTGCTTAAAACCTGTGAAGAGTTTCTGTCTTACTGCAGCAATGTTGTGCGTTATGAAACGGATACGCTGGTGCTGGACAAAGAAACAGGGAACCAGACTGCGGTGCTGAAGCAGTGGGCATGCCGGTAAGAAGTGGCATGCCGGTAAAAAATGGCATGGCCGAGATTTTTATGAGATAGGAGAACAGCGTGAATATACAGATATTCGGAAAGACAAAATGCTTTGACACCAAAAAGGCCGAGCGGTATTTTAAAGAACGCGGCATAAAGTATCAGTACATTGATTTAAAGGAAAAAGGCATGAGCAAGGGAGAACTGAATGCGGTCTGCCAGGCCGTGGGAGGCCTGGATGCTTTGCTGGATGAGAACTGCAGGGATAAGGACGCCCTGGCACTTGTGTGCTATATCGCAGAAGAGGACAGAATGGAAAAGGTTTTGGAAAACCAGCAGGTAATCAAAACACCGGTAGTGAGAAACGGGAAGAAAGCAACTGTTGGGTACCGGCCGGAGGTATGGAAGGGCTGGGAGTAAAATATGGGAAGAAAGAATGCGCCGTTTCTCGTCAGAGTGACGGGAATATTAGAGGAAGACGGAGAGCTTTTAATCATTCAGCAGAAAATGTCGGACGGAAGAAAGTGGTATCTGCCCGGAGGTCAGCTGGAAGCAGGAGAAACTATCGAACAGGGAATTGTTCGGGAAATGAGGGAAGAAACGGGATTGCATGTGGAATGTAAGGAACTGCTGGCGATCAGTGATACCAACTTCAGCGATCCATGTGCCCTTCATATTCTGCTGCGTGTGAAAAGGCTGACCGGTGCCATCCATGTTCCCCACTGTACATATGATACCGTGGAGATAACGGATGTACAATTTGTTCCCTTTGATATGCTTAAAAGTTATGGGTTCAGTGACAGATTTGTATCGATGGTGAAGGACGGATTCCCATTAGCAAGCCGGTATATAGGGCTGGATACATTTTTTGATTTTTTTAATTAGGAATATGCTTTCCTTCATAAACAGTTAAAATCTGATGGAGAGACAAAAAATGAAGATGGGTGCGGAAATGAGGATTGGACTGTATCAATTTCCCGGAAGTGGGGATATGGGGAAAAATTATGAAACCATAGAAAAAGCGGTTTCCCAGGCGGCATCACAAAAGGTCCGTTTCCTAGCTTTCCATGAATGCGCGCTTACCGGGTATCCTCCGCTGGAGGTTCCGTCTGTATCAGAGGTGGATTATGCAGCGGCGGCGAAATATAAAGAATGTCTGCGTAAGCTGTCTATCGAGCATTCCATGTATATAGCGGCCGGAAGTATTGAGAAAGAGAAAGACAGGTATTACAACAGCATGCTTCTGTTTTCACCGGAAGGAAGAGTTGGCATCTATGGAAAGAGAGCCCTCTGGGGATGGGACAGAGATAACTTTGTCCCGGGTAGCCAGCAGGGAATTTATGAAGTGGATGGAATCCGCATGGGTATCCGTATTTGCTTTGAAGTCCGTTTCCCGGAATTCTTCAGGGAACTGTACCGGGAAAACGCGGAACTATGCCTGGTATCCTTTTGCGATATATCACAGACAGAGAATATAGAACGCTATGAGCTGATAAAAGCACACTTACGGACCAGGGCGGTGGAGAATGTATTTACGGTTCTTTCCGTAAATGATATCTCGTCCTTTCAAACGGCCCCGACTGCGGTAATCGATCCCAACGGAGCCGTGTTACTGGAAATGGAGCGGAACAAGGAAGGTCTTCTCATTTATGATTATGTAAGAAGTGAGGACAGCTTCGGCATGCTGGGAAGAAAAAGGATTTCGGACGAATTAGTTGACGGTTGTCCATGATATACCCGCCCAAAAGCAGCTCTCAGCGCTCAAATCCATGTATCCAGTCCGCTTTCAGGAAATAAATGAGGAAAACGATGGAACTCAGCGTCCAGGTCAGCGGGTAGGCCCAGAAAATTACATTGATAACGGGAATTATTTTTACCGCTATACTGATATAGGTAATACGGATGATACACCAGCAGCACATCATAACCAGCATGGGGACGATGGCTTTTCCTGCGCCGCGCAGGATACCGGCCACGCAGTGGGAGAAGGCCAGCAAAAAATAGAAGAGTGTTACGGTGCGGGCCTGAGTGGTACCAAACGCAACCACCTGCGGATCATTATTAAAAGCGGCTATCAGTACCGGAGCAAGCCCGTAGATCAGAAGGCCCACGAGTTCAGCGGTGATGACGGAACACAGAATGCCGAAACGGGCTCCCTTTTTGGCACGGTCATACTTGCCGGCTCCCAGGTTCTGGCTGATGAAGGTGGTCATGGACATTGCGAAGCAGGTGATTGGCAGAAAGCCGAAGCCCTCAATTTTGGAATAAGCCCCGCACCCGGCCATGGCCATTTTCCCAAAACTGTTTATATTGGCCTGCACCACAACGTTGGCGATGGAGATTATGGAATTCTGGAAACCGGAAGGAAGGCCGTTTTGAATAATCTGCTTCAGGAAAAAGAAATCGAAGCGGATTTTCCGGAAATGAACCCGGTAATCCTCGGGGCTTTTTGACAGGAGTATCAGGCACAGGATGGCGCTGGCAAACTGGGAAATGATGGTTGCCAGGGCCGCGCTTCCCACGCCGAAGCGGAAAACGCCTACAAACAGCAGATCCAGCAATATATTAACGACGGAAGAAATGATCAGATAAATCAGAGGATGTCTGCTGTCCCCCACGGACTGCAGGATACCCACAAAAATATTATAGAGGACAAAGGCAAGGGAACCGCAGAAATAGATACGGAAATATATGATGGAATTAGGCAGTACATCGTCAGGAGTACCCATCCACAGCAGGAGCTGGGGCGTAAGCAGAACGCCTATCACCGTTAAGGCGGCACCGGCGGCAAGGCCGAATGCGATGGTGGTATGTATGGCCTTCTGCACCTTCTCAATCTGTCTGGCTCCATAAAACCGGCCGATGACCACACCGGCGCCTATGGCGATCCCATTGAAAAAACCGACCAGAAGAAAAATCAGGCTTCCGGAGGAACTGACGGCGGCCAGGGCTTCGCTTCCCAGAAAATTTCCCACGATAAGAGAATCGGCCGTATTATAAAGCTGCTGAAAAAGATTGCCTAAAAAAAGAGGGATAGCAAATGCTATGATTTTTTTCCAGATGGAACCCTCTGTCATCAGTGTGGTTTTAGATGTTTTATTCATGACGTTTCTTCCTGTCCTTCATTTGGTAAGCTTATATAGGGAATTCCGGCAGTTTAATGACAACCGCCAATTTTCTATTATAGCACAGTGAGCAGGAAAAGAAAGCCTGAACTGCCCATGAATCCCGTTTTTTCGCTTCAGCAGGGCTTCACAGAGGGCAGAATATGCATGATTAAGGTAAAGAATAGACAGGCGCCGGAGGAAAAACTGTTGTATAATTATCGGTAATACAGGCTGCTCCGCAAATCTGACGGAGGGTCGAATTCAAGGAGGATAACAGGAATGAAAATTGCATTAATTAACGAAAACAGCCAGGCAGCAAAGAATGCACAGGTAGAAGCAGTCCTTAAGAAAGTGGTGGAGCCCAAAGGCCATGAAGTATTCAATTATGGAATGTACAGCGCGGAGGATGCCCATCAGTTAACTTATGTCCAGAATGGTATTCTGGCAGCTGTTCTGCTGAATTCCGGAGCGGCCGATTACGTGATTACGGGCTGCGGCACAGGTGAAGGCGCAATGCTTGCATGTAATGCATTCCCCGGCGTGCTCTGCGGACATGTTGTGGATCCTTCCGATGCTTATATGTTTGCCCAGATCAACGACGGAAACGCCATTGCCCTTCCTTTTGCAAAAGGTTTCGGATGGGGAGCGGAGCTGAACCTGGAATACATTTTTGAGAAGCTGTTTGATGGAGAAAGCGGACAGGGATATCCCAAGGAAAGAGTGATTCCGGAGCAGCGGAACAAAAAGATCCTGGATGAGGTTAAAAAGGTCACACACAATGATCTGTGTACGATTCTCAAAAACCTGGATCCTGAATTAGTAAAGGGTGCCATAGCAGGAGAACATTTTCAGGAGTATTTCTTCGCAAACTGCAAGTGCGACAAAATTGCGGCCTGCGTGAAAGAACTTCTGGAAGCATAAGCCAGGAAATGATATAATTATCGGGAAAGACCGGCAGAATGCCCGGACGGGAGAAAATCCCTGTGGCAGCTGCCGGTTTTTACGATTAGGGTGCGCTACGGAAACGGAGGGGGAACATGGCAGCTTTGGATATGACAAAAGGGAGCATTACAGGGCATTTGATCCGGTATTCTGTCCCTTTGATTGTGGGGAATCTGTTCCAGCTGGCTTATAATGCGGTAGATTCCATTATCGCCGGCCGTTTTATAGGAAAAGAAGCGCTGGCCGCCCTGGGAACGGCGGGGCCGGTTATGAATATCATCATACTTGGAATATCCGGTATCTGTATGGGGGCAGGCGTTCTGATGAGCGGTTTCTTCGGAGCCGGACGGCATGGGGAATTGAAAAAAGAATTATCGACAATCCTTTTATTCGGCCTCTATTTTTCCCTGGCTGTCGCTGTCTGCGGCCTGTTTTTTGCCAGGCCTCTGTTAAGTCTGCTCCGCGTGCCGGACAGTGTTCTTGACAGCGCATGTATTTACCTTAAAATTATTATACTCGGAGCTCCGTTTACCTATTTTTATAACGCGCTGGCAGCGGCCCTGAAAAGTGTGGGGGATTCAGGCACTCCGGTAAAATTCCTGATGTTTGCTTCCCTGCTGAACGGACTCCTGGATTTGATTTTTATAGGAGGTCTGGGGTTCGGAATCGTCTGTTCTGCCGTTACCACCGTTGTTGCGGAGAGCGTATCCGCAGTTCTTACATGGATATACATAAAAAAACGTGTCCCTCTGCTTCATCCGGGCAAAGAGAACTTTCGGATCGATCCCGCACTTTTGAAAAAGACACTGCGTTACGGCGGTGTTACGGCTCTTCAGCAGGCCTGCCAGCCGATTGGCAAGCTCCTGATCCAGGGGGCGGTAAACCCGCTGGGAGTGGATGTGATCGCGGCCTTTCAGGCGGTGAACCGGGTCGATGATTTCGCCTTTACGCCGGAACAGAGCATTTCCCACGGAATGACTACCTTTACAGCCCAGAATCTGGGCGCAGAAGGGACGCGGGAACAGAAGACGCGGCGGATAGATGACGGACTGCGCACAGGCTTAATGATGGAATTCTTATATTGGATCTTTATCTTCCTGGTGGTTTTCCTGGCGCGGAATGTGCTCATGAAAGCATTCATAAGCGGTGAAGGCGGCAGGAATGTGGTGGAGCTGGGAAGCCGATATCTGAAAACCATGGCATTTTTCTATCTTCTCCCGGCCTTTACCAATGGCCTGCAGGGTTATTTCCGGGGCCTGGGGAAAATGGGAATCACCCTGGCCGGTACCTTTATACAGACAAGTATCAGAGTGGCGGTTACCTATCTGACGGCCCCTGTTATAGGTATCTATGGCGTGGCCCTTGCCTGTGCCGCCGGCTGGAGCGCCATGCTGCTTTTTGAAGTTCCGTACCTGATTTATGTCAGGAAAAAGAGAAACCTGCTGCAGGGGGAAGACATATAAGAGGATGAAATAATGCCGGAACTAAGAGGATGCGGAGGGTGCTTCCATGAGATATAAGGGGAAAATATATAAAAGAATCATGCTTCTCGGAAATTCCGGAAGCGGTAAGAGCTGGACGGCTCAAAGGCTGGGAGAAAAAACAGGATATCCGGTTATTTATCTGGATAAAGAATGCTGGCAGCCCGGCTGGACTTATCCTCCGCAGGAGGAATGGGAGAAGAAAAACAGGGAATACATAAGCGGCCGGGAATGGATTATAGACGGAAACCATCATGAAACTCTGGAGATGAGAGTGGAAGCGGCTGATTTGATTTTGTTTTTTGATATTAACAGACTGCTGTGCATTTATAGCGTGTGGAAGCGTCACGGGCATAAAAGGGTTGATTTCCCGGATTATCTGGATGAAAAGAAGGATAAGGCTTTTTGGCAGTTCCTGGGGTGGGTATGGAATTTCCCGGAAAAATGCCGGCCCGGTATCCTGAATATACGAAAAAAACATCCTGAAAAAATGTTCTTGACCTTTCGTACCCGAAAAGAAGTATCTGAGTTTTTAAATGAAATAGAACCTTAAATAACAGGTTATTGTACTTTCCGGCCGCTTGACCGCAGAGATACGCCCCAGATAGAATAAATCATAGAAGTAAACCTGCCGGCAAGACAGGCTGTCGTATATTCCGACAGCTGTCTTGCCTCTTTTTTATACATATGTTACCAGAAAACCGGATGAGAAAGATTATTTGTAGAAATGTATCGTGTATGATATAATCTGATCAAGATTGCGGATTCTGGAAAGAACCGGCGGAGGGACGCCGGCCGGAAAAACAGGAGTGCTGTAAGATCGAATTTGCAGGCACCGGGAGGAAGCTTCATGTGGGCGGAGAGACATAACGTAAATAAAACGATACAGAATATTATTGTTCGTTTGATCATTGTCCTTTTAGCAGTCGTATTCGGTATTATCAGCATAACTTCTTTTTCCACCATTTCCCGTATGCAGGGAAATGCAAGAGTAATCAATTATGCCGGTATCGTGCGGGGAGCCACACAGAGGCTCATAAAGCAGGAAATGAACCAGCATCCCAACGATGAGCTGGTCCAATATATTGACAGTATTATATCGGAACTGAGTACCGGAGAGGGGGAATATGATCTGATTGCCCTCCCTGATTCGGAATACCGGACTCTGCTGGAAGAACTGACACTGAAGTGGCAGGCCCTGAAGGAAGAAATCATGAATGTGCGGCAGAACGGGGACAGCAGGAGGCTGTTTGAAATGAGCGAAGACCATTTTACAACAGCCGACAGGGTGGTATCCGCGGCGGAAAGGTATTCGGAAAAGCGCGTTAAGTCTGCAAAAGAGATTCTGGTACGGTTAAATGTCGGTTTCATTCTTCTGGTATTTTTGTTCCTGATTTACGGGCATTGGCAGAGAAAAATGCAGCATGCCCTGGATATGGCGGAAAAAGCGAGCCAGGCTAAAAGTGAATTTCTTTCTTCCATGTCTCATGAAATACGTACTCCCATGAACGGAATTATAGGTATGACGGAAATTGCCAGACGTTCCCTGGACAATAGGGACAAGCTGGCTGACTGCCTGGATAAGATAGATCTTTCTTCCGGTTATCTTCTGACATTGATCAATGATATCCTGGACATGTCCAGAATAGAAAGCGGAAAAGTGGAGCTTGCCCATGAGCCTTTCCGCATAACGGAGGTTCTGGACCGGGTTTATGTGATGTTTAAACAGAAGGCGGAAGACAGCGGTATTGAACTGTCTGTGAAATATGAAGATCAATCCCTGGAATATGTAACGGGAGATGAACTGCGGTTAAGCCAGATTCTGGTTAATATCGTTTCCAACGCGCTGAAATTTACGCCTTCCGGAGGCAGGGTGGCTTTGGAAGCCAGCGGAAAAGCTTCCGGGACAGACAAGGTGGCTATGGAATTTCTGATTACCGATACAGGCAGCGGCATCAGCAGGGAATTTCAGGCTAAATTGTTCGAGCCTTTTGAACAGGAGCAGTCCGTAACATCCAAACAGTATTCAGGCACAGGCCTCGGACTGGCAATCAGCCAGAATTTTTCCAAAATGATGGGCGGGGAAATCACTGTTGAGAGCAAGCCCGGGGAAGGTTCCCGGTTTAAGGTATCGGTGCTTCTGGAGCAGGATAAAGAAAGCAGGGAAACAGGGCGGAATTCGGACAATTCGGCGAAGCAGTCTCCTGACAGCCTTGCCGGCAGCAGGATCCTTCTGGCAGAGGATAACCCGATTAATTCAGAGATCGTTACGTTCTTACTGGAAAGCAATGGTGCACAGGTGGATCTGGCGATGGACGGAAGGGAAGCGGTGGAAAAATATGAAGCTTCCTCTGTTGACTATTACCAGTTTATTCTGATGGATATTCAGATGCCGGTTTTGGACGGCCTGGAGGCCTGCCGCAGAATCCGTGAGATGGATCGTTCGGATGCGGCCGGTGTGCGTATAATCGGATTGTCAGCCAACGCGTTCAGGGAGGATATCGATCGGGCCAGGCAGAGCGGCATGGACGGATACCTGACGAAGCCGGTTGATATGGTGAAGCTGTTTGCGCTGATAAGTAACGGCTGAGGCCGGCTTTTCATATGATAAAAGAAAAGCGGCTGATACGGATATGGATTTTAAAAAGAGTGAGACCTATAAAAATCTGGAAAAAGCTTATGACGGAGAACTGCTGGCAGGAACCAAATACAGGATTTATTCCCGCATTGCTAATAAGGACGGGTTCCGCCAGATAGGCAATATTTTTGAAGAGACGGCAAAAAATGAACAGGAGCATGCGGAGATTTGGCTTCGTATGATGAATGAAGGCGCTCTGCCTATGCTGGATGAGATCCTGAATGAATCTCAGATGTGTGAAAAATATGAATGGACGGAAATGTACAGGGATTATGCGGAAACGGCTGAAAAAGAAGGCTTTTTTGATATTGCAAAGCTTTTCCGCAATGTGGGTGAGGTGGAAAGACATCATGATTTCCGATTCCGCCAGCTTGCGGAAAATCTCAGAAACGGAGAGGTGTTCTGCAAGGAGGAAGAAGAGGTTTGGGTCTGCCTGAATTGCGGCTATGTGCATTTTGGGAAATGCGCCCCTGAAAAATGTCCGGCCTGCGGCTATCCTCAGGGATATTTTGCACTGAATTGTGAGAATTATTAGTAGGAAAAAGGAAGAACGATAGGGTTCTTCCTTTTTTACGCTTAAAAATGCAGTTTTTTATAAAGCTCGGAGAACATTTCCTTCCCCTTGAAAATCAGCAGCCCGGTCAACAGAAGAAAACTGATGCCGCTGCAGAGAACGCACAGATACATGACGTGGGCGGCTCCTGTAATCAGAAGCACCGCCGGAAGCAGGCCAAACAGCCCGGCCAGAATATAATAAATCATATAATCCTGCACCTTCAGCTTCTGTACTTTTGTGATGATCAGCATGGATAACTGGATGAGAAGGCACACGGCAGGCAGCACATAATCCACGGACCAGCCATACCAGCCGGTAAACAGATCCCACAACACACACACGGCCGGGATGAGAAGCATCTGCCATATGGCATTCTTCAGCAGATTATGCCTTTTGAAGAAGCCAAGTGCAAGCGCGAGCCACATACTTAAGGAACCGCCGATGACATAGGCGGACCATCGCAGTGTCGGTGTGAAAATAATATTTACCATGACAGCAGCGCAGGCGGCGGCAATACAGCAGAAGGAAAACCACTGGAAAAAGCGGAGCCCCTTATATTCCGGCGCTTTTTTGACCGGAAACCTGTCTTCCAGTATGGAGGATTCCACACCGAAGCTTTTCAGTATACGGAAAAAATTCCGTTCAATATTCTGATTCTGAAAACCGGAGGCAAAGCTGAGAACCAAATCATCCTCAAAGGAGCACATGCTCAGTTCGATCTTAGGCGTGCTGGTAAAGACGCCGAACCGGCTGATATAAGGAACGTATTCCTTTGGCATGGAAACCACGCCGAGGTTGGAAAAAACAGCGGATACATCCTTTTTTGCAAGCTGTGCGCCCAGCTGCATGCCCAGATTCTTCAGCTCCAGAGGGAAAATACGCAGGATGGGATTTTGCTCCAGGCCCATAAGGCTGCTCATTCTCTGCCCCAGTCTTTCCTTTGTCAGCTCTTCATGGAAATAAGCGCTGACGGACTGTACCACATCAGTAAAAGAGAAATCTTCCTCTGCGAAAAGATAGCCCGGTTCTATCCAGCCGAAAAAGTTCAGCATGGAAGAAGATGGGAAATATTTCCTCAGATTCACGGGAACCATGAGGATTACGGGCTTTCTCCGCTGCCGTCTGCTGCGTTCCTCATGGATTGCACACAGGAAAACAGCGGTAAGAAAAACGGTCATGGAGACTCCGTATTCCTTGGCCTTCTTAAGAAGCGCCTGACAGGATACAAGACCTTCCGTAATATTCAGGCTTCCATAACCTGTACGCGGGCCGGAAATCTGGAAGGAACTGGCTTTTTTGCCCTGGCGGCTTTCGGTCTTGGAATAGTATTTGGAAAATCCGTCTGATTCCTGGTCCTGCAGAGTCATGTCCTTCTCCGTGAAGGATATATCGGGCAGGGCGGCGTCCCTGTACCTGAGAATCAGATAATTTTTTACAAGCTCCTTCAGAAACTGTATGGCTCCGGTACCATCCGTGAGGGCGTGAAAAACTTCGAAATTAATCCGGTTTTTATAATAGACAACCTGAAACAGAAGGGTTTTCCTGTCTCTGATGTACAGATTCAGACAGGGTGGATCCACCTCTTCCTTTACTTTGGGCTTCAGATCGCTTTTTTCCAGGTAATACCAGAAGAAGCCTTTACGCATGACGGATAGGAAAACAGGGTACTTATCTATCGTTTTATCCAGTGCGGACTGTAATATGCTGCCATCTACGGGTTCCTTCAGCTCACAATAGAAGCGGAAAACCCGGGTGTCCTTTTTGTTGCTGGTGGCCGGGAAAATTTTGGCGGCATTGTCCAGTTTTCTCCAATGAGATCCTTTGGTGCCAAACACTTTATTCATTCTCCTTCAGAAATTGATTGATGATTGTATAGCTTTCCTGTACATGATAGTATTTGATGCCCAGGGCGAAAAAACCGTGGAGTGCATCTTTTATTCTGTGTATTTCCACTTCATTTCCCGCCTCGAGGAGCTTTCGTCCGTAGGCCTCCCCTTCATCCCGCAGCGGATCGAACTCCGCGGTGAGAATCAGTGTCCGGGGCTGCTTAGATAAGTCCGGCTCCAGTATGGGGGCAAAATAGGGATTCTGCCGATCTTCTTCGCTGCTTTGGTAGTAATCCAGGTACTGGCACAGCTTCTGCCGTGTGAGCAGAAAATCGCTTCCGTTTTCCATAACGGAAGGAAAGGGCGAAGCCTCCGAATAATCGTTGTTAACAGCCGGATAAATGAGAACCTGCTGCTGCGGCATAAATTCACCGCGATCCCTTGCCATTAAGGACAGGGCGGCGGCGAGATTGCCCCCGGCGCTGTCTCCTATCAGGGTGATGCGGGAAGGATCCGTATTCAGAAGAAAACGGTTGGTATAAATAGCCTTTGCCACCGCATAACAGTCCTCCAGCCCGGCAGGAAACGGGAATTCGGGCGCCAGGCGGTAACCGACGGAAACCACGGCGTGCCCTGTGTCTTTGGCTAATCCGGCACAAACCCGGTCATAAGTATCCACACTTTCCGTAACCCATCCTCCGCCGTGGAGAAACAAAAGCACGGGCAGGGTATTTCCTTCCATCCCGTTTGGGGCGGGGAGCTCTTCTCCCGGAAGATAGATGCGGGTGGGAACCTCATAGGCGCCGTTGTATATTTTGGTATCGATGGTTCTGTAAAAGCGCTTGAGTGGATCGATTGCCTTGATGTTGGCAAAGGCCCTGGAGGACTGTACATTGATGTCGCCGTAGGAGAGAGCCTTCAGGACGGTTCGCATTGCTTTGTTTATTGCCATCTTTTAGTTTACCCATATTCTGCGGGGGCAGAATTCCTTTTCATAGGAAAAGCATAACACTATAAGAAAAAAATGTAAATGGGGTGGGACGGATAAACCCATCCGCCGCAGGGGGCCTCTGGACTTCCGCCGGGTCCCGGTTCTTCCTCCCTCACCGCCGCCGCTGTGGGTATGGGTTTATCCTGGGGTAGTGAGGGGAAGGGGAGGTGAAAAAAACAAAAAGATAAAAATAAAAAATTCATCTGGCTTGGCAGATCTATTTTTTTAGGATGCAGACGATATAGTGTATAACCTTAAAATAGTACAAGAAATCAGAATGTAGTTCATTCTCCCGGGCAGCTGCGCTTGCTATAATCGCATTAAATAAGAGCAGCAGGCTTTTAACCTGTGAAATTAGGGGGTGCGTGTATGATTCCGAATACGATGAAGGCATGGGTTTTGAATAGTCCCGGGGTACTTCGGCTGAAGGAAGTGGAAGTACCGAAAATCAGGGAGGATCAGGTACTTATTGAAATTGACCGAGCCTGTATTTGTAACGGATCCGATCCGGGTATCTTTCACGGGCATGAGGCTTACCAGACTCCTTTGATCTTCGGGCACGAGGCCAGCGGAAGGATTGTGAAAAAAGGAAACCAGGTGGAAAGGTTTGCGGTGGGACAAAGGGTCTGCTGGTGGTTTGAAGCAGGGGCATTTGCGCAGTATCAGGCAGTGACGCCTGGGAATGTGGCAATGTTTCAGGTTCCTGCCAATCTGACACTTGATGAAGCGCCGGTGATGGAGTTGGTCCTTGCAGCGTGCAGGGCTCTGATGGAGGTGCGGGCCGGTAAGGGGCGCAGGACTATCAGCATATGTGGTCTGGGGCCAAGCGGGCTGGTGTTGGTTCAATATGCAAGGGCTTTGGGATATGAGCATATCATCGGTTGGGATTTGTTTGAGACAAGAAGAAATCTGGCGATTTCGCTGGGAGCCGACGAGGTGTATGATCCGGTCCGGATGGCGGAGGGACGGATACATGGCATACCTGAAAGTGATGTGGGCGTGCTTATGATGGGGGATGACTGTCTGCCCGGGGAACCTACGGTGACGGCATTTATGCGTTCGATACGTACAGGCGGGCTGGTGGTTTCTTATGGGCATCCGGAGGGTGGATGCAGGTTCTCCCCTTACGTGTTTCAGGCGAGGAACCTGTGGATGAGAGGGCCGGTTAATGATATGGATGTTATCCGCAGGCGGGGGGAAGAGGTAATTGATATGGTAACGGATGGCAGAATACGGATTGAGCCGCTGATTACCCATCGGGTGGATTTTGAAGATTTTCTTCCTGCATTTGAGAATGTGCTGGAGCATCCGGGGGAGCAGATTAAGGTTATTTTGAAGTGGAGGGAACAGTAATGAATCTGGGAATATCGGGACAGGCACTGGGGGAGATGATGGATTTTGAGGCGATTGTGGATATCGGCTTGAAATATGGTATCCGTCATTACGAATTGTGGCCCTGTAACGTACCGGGCGCGGGTTTTGGTTATAGGGACAGAGAGATAGAAAAGGTTTGTGAGATAATCAGGCGAAAGGATGTTGTAATTGACTGTGTCACTATGGAAGCGGCCTTTTGTGAGGCGGCGGTGGAATCACCGGAATACTATGCAGAGCTTCTGATGGGAGCCGTTGATGCGGCTGTTGCAGTGGGTGCAAATCTGGTAAACCATTACTGCTACTATATCAATCTGGATGAAAAACCGGATTTTGAAAGGATGGAAAGCTTCTGGGGCAGGCCGCTTGCTTATGCGAAAGAGAAGCAGGTAACGCTTGTGCTGGAAAACGAGGCCCATGATGCTACGAGAAGGCCGGAATTGACGGCGGCGATCATGGAACATTTTCAGGATGAAGCATTCAGGACGAATCTGGATGCGGTCAACTATTTCCATGCCAGCGAGGAAGGTTTTCCTGCGGCTTATGAGATATTGAAGCCTTATATCGGTTATGTTCATCTGAAAAATGCATGCCTGTACAGAGAAGGAGCAGGTCAGCCGAGGGAGAATGAAGGAGCGCCTATGTCCGGAATCTATGCAGGACGGCCGATTCAGTATGCACCGATACCGGATGGCAGTGTAAATATAGCAGGGCTTGTCCATGCATTGAAGGAAGACGGAAGTTATTTGGGAACTTGTACATTGGAACCCCATACGACGCCGGAATGCGCAGAGGTATTCTATGAGAGAGAGATAAAATGGCTTAGGGAGTTGAACTTATTCACATAAAACCAAGAATGAAAGTAATCATTAAACAGGAGGAGAAAATATGCTTGCAGCAGTGGTAAAAAGACCGGGAGAACTTGTGATTGAACAGGTGGAGAAACCCAAACCCGGGCCGGGACAGTTCCTTATAAAAGTCCTTGCGTCATCCATTTGTAACGCCACGGATAACCATATCCTGGAAGGGATTTTTGACGGGAATCACGACCGTTATCCCCAGGTATTAGGTCATGAGGTGTGCGGAGAGGTGGTGGAACTGGGCAGCGATATCACGGATGTGCAGATTGGGGAAAGAATTGCCATGTATACGCCTTACGGTGCCTTTCAGGAGTATGTTCCTGTGGACAGATACGGGTATGGTTTTGCAAGAGTGCCGGATAATCTTTCCAATGAGGCGGCTTCGATTTGTGAGATGTTTGACGGCGCTTTCCGCGGAACCATTGCGCCTGCCGAGGTTCAGCCAGGAGAACGTGTCCTTATCGTGGGGGCGGGTCCTATGGGACTGACGGCCGCTTCCGCCGCCGCTGCCTGTGGAGCGAAGGTATGTGTGATGGATTTTCATGAGAACAGGCTGAGAAAAGCACGGGAGATGGGCGCCAGCTTCACTTATGACAGAAGCCGGATGAGTGCAAAGGAGATCGTGGAGGCGGTCAGGCATGATATGGGAGAGATCGATCTTGCCTGCATGTGCATTGCGCTTGACCGGTCGGAAGAACTGGATGCTTTTTATGTACCTGTTGAGACCCTTCGGGAAAACGGCAGGATGACCGGCCTGAATGTGGAAGTGAAGCTGGAATACCACAACCACAGAATGAATCCTTTTCACTTAAATCGGAAAAACGTGAAATATAAGCATATGCTGGAACGGGACGGCTCCATTGAGGATTTCCAGAGAGCCTTCCGTATGGTAAGCGAAGGTAAGATTCCCATTGAAAAACTGATTACGCATAGAATCACATTGGATCAGCTCCCCTGGGCCCTGGATATGTGCCACAATCATCTGGACGAATGTATCAAATTTATCGTTTATCCCCGTTTGGGAGAGGATGGATTGAAAGAGTAAACCGGTGTATGTGCACGAAACAAGGAAAGGAACTTATGGCATGTCAAACAATAGAAAACCTTTAACACGGGAACAGATGAAACGCGTCATCGAAGGACTCGGAAATGCAGACAGAATCCCTATTGCCGTGCAAACCTGGGTGGATCCGAACATATTCGGAACAAAAGCAGATGAATATCGCGCCGTACTCAATGAAACGCCATGCGATATTGAAAAAATCAATTTGAATATCCCGCAGATATTCGATGCGCCGGCCGACGATCCCTCGTACCGGTGGCTCAATTTTGACAATCCTTTCCCGGCAGGCACGGCGCTGGATGCTGTGAGCGCGCTGGATGGCTGGGAAAAGCTGGACAGCGTACTGGCGGATTTTCCAAGTCCTGATTATCCCGGTTTGATTCCGGAAAACATTCCGCCCAAAAGCGATAGATACCGTGTTGGGCTGTGGTGGTATTGGCTGTTTGAGCGCTTATGGTCCGTACGCGGCATGGAAAACGCGTTATGTGATTTTTATGAGAATGAGGAGGAAGTGCACAGACTGTTTCGTGCATTGACGGATTTTTACAAAGGAATGCTCACACGCGCAAAGAAGGAATTGGATTTGGATGCCATATGGACAAGTGACGATATCGGCACACAGACATCCGCTTTTTTCTCACTGGAAATTTTCCGGACTTTTTTCAAACCCTATTACCAAGAGTTAATTGAACATGCACATAGTCTGGGAATGCACTTCTGGCTGCATACGTGCGGTAATGTGCGTAGTTTTATTCCGGATCTTATCGAAATAGGGCTGGATGTGCTGCACCCCATCCAAAAACATACGATGGATGAAAAGGAAATTGCGGAGAAATTTGGCAATGACATCTGCATCTGGGCAGGGATTGACGTGCAGAGAGTGGTACCCTTTGGAACTCCGCAGGAAGTGAGGGAGGAAGTGCGCGCGATGATTGACAACTATTACCGTCCGCAAGGGCGGTTGATTCTGGCGGCAGGCAATAATATGACGGTTGATACACCGCTTGAAAATCTGCGTGCGTTGTTGGATGAAGCATATACCTATGGCACCAAAATTGTGGAGGGACGACCATGAATTATACGAAAAATTGGGGGAAATCCGTTGAACGGTATAAGGCCTTTTGGCAGGGTGAAATGCTGGACAGGTGCTGCGTTTCCGTCACGGCGCCTAAAAGTAAGTTAGCGCCGCTGCCAGGCTTTACGTCCCAGGAGACGTTGGAACACTGGACAGATGGCGAATGGGTTTTCAAAACCTGGAAAAATTACTTCGAAAACACCTACTTTGCGGGAGATGCTTTCCCTAATCTTTGGCTGAACCTTGGCCCGTCCGGCCATGCGGGATACATCAGGAATGCCCGCTGCCAATTTATGCAGGGAAGCGGACTTAACTGCACGACATGGTATGATCACAGTATCCATGATTGGGACACGGATTTTCCGGTGTTTGACCCGGATGGATTTCTATATAAAAAGACAATGGAACTCGCAAAGTATCTTGCTGCAGAAAGCAAAGGCGAAGTGCTGGTTTCCATGCCGGATAACGCAGGCAATTTGGACGCGCTTGCCTGTCTTCGCGGCACGGAAGAGCTTTTGATTGATTTCATTGAAGAAAAAGAAACGGTGTTGCGTGCAGGCGAAGTAATGCAAAGCGTTTGGGAACAGGCTGTGACCGATGTATACCAAATTCTGAAAGACAACAACCAGGGGGCATGTTCTGCCGGTTGGCTGCAGGTATGGTCGCCGGGGCTGATGTCCCAAATGCAGTGTGATCTTTCGGTTATGATTTCTGAGGATGATTTTAATACGTTTGCGATGCCGGAATTACGGAAGCAATGTGATTTTCTGCAATTTCCACTTTATCATTTTGACGGACAGGAGCAGCGGCGTCATCTGCAGTCTTTACTTTCTTTGGAAAAACTGCGTGTGATTCAATGGACATCGGTGGTTGGGCAGCCATCACCGGTGGAGTATCTTCCCGCATTGCAAGCCATGCAAAAGGCAGGAAAAAGCATTTTTCTCATGCTAAAACCGTACGAGATCGAACCGATTATGCAGGGATTATCGTCAAAAGGGCTGCATTTCTCTGTAGAGGCCCAAAGTGTTGAAGAAGCGGATGCAATTGTGAAATTGGTAGAGAAGTTAAGCCATGAATAAAACAGGGCAGGGACGATGGAGAAGAAAAAAAATATATTATTTATCATGTCGGATGATCATGCGTCGAATGCCATCAGCCTGTATGGCTCAAGGCTGGCCGGAGTGATGCAGACACCGAACATTGACAGGATCGGGAAAGAGGGAACCTGGCTGACCGGCTGCTTCTGCACCAATGCGGTGTGTACGCCCAGCCGGGCATCCATACTCACCGGTCAGTATTCTCATACAAACGGTGTCAGAACCCTGTTTGATTCCCTGCCCCAAGGGAGCGTGACCTTTCCTAAGCTTCTTAAAGAGGCCGGGTATCAGACGGCTGTCATCGGTAAATGGCATCTGCACAGCAGGCCGGAATTCTTTGATCACTATGATGTCTTAGGATATCCCTGGCAGCAGGGAAAATATTTTGACCCGGAGTTCATGGATGAAAATGCGGATTGGGACGCAGCTCTGAGTGAGGATGTGAACTGCAGACAGTATCATGGGGAAACGGTGAAGGGCTATGTGACGGATATCATTACGGACAAATCCATAGAATGGCTGGAAAACCGGGATAAGGAGAAGCCCTTCCTGCTGCTCTGCCATCACAAAGCGCCACATGATGAGTTTGAATATCATCCCCGCTATGAGCACCTTTTGGATGATGTAAAGATTCCCCTGCCGGAAAGCATGTTTGAAGATAAAAGCAGGCGCTGCGAGGGCTCCAAAAGTTACGGAATCACTATCTCCGGGGCCAACCGGAGAAGAAATATGGTAGAGACGATGGGGAGGGTTGACTATCCCACAGGAGCTCTTAAGGTGGAGGGGCTGAATGAAGAGGAAAGGACATATGCCGCTTATCAGAAGTATCTCAAGGATTATCTGCGTACGGTGAAGGGAATCGATGACAATGTGGGACGCCTTCTTGACTGGCTTAAGAAGGAGGGACTCTATGAGGATACAATTATTCTGTATACTTCCGATCAGGGAATGCTGCTGGGAGAACATGATTACAGTGACAAACGCTGGATTTTTGAGGAATCCATGCAAATGCCCCTTCTGATCCGCGTGCCCGGGGAGGCAGATTGCGGCAGGAGAATGGATACGCTGGTGTCTAATCTGGATTTTGCGCCTACCCTGTTGGACTATGCAGGCGCAGCAATTCCTGAGAGCATACAGGGCAGAAGCATTCGAAGGCTCCTGCACAGTGGCGCGGCGTCGTCAGACCGGAGGGAGGAAATATATTATCGTTATTGGCTCCATATGACGCATTGCGATACGCCTGCCCATTATGGAATCCGTACACGGGACTATAAACTGGTATTCTATTACGGAATGGCGCTGGATGCGCCGGGAGCGCTGCCGGAACAGACGCCGCCGGGATGGGAACTGTATGATCTGCGTAAGGATCCGTTTGAGATGAATAATGTATATAATCATCCGGAATACCGGAGCGTGGTGCAAAAGCTGAAGGAAAGACTGAAGCTGCTGAAGGAGGAAGCCGGAGATCCTGATGAGAAGTATCCGAAGGTGAAGGAGATATCGGGGTTATAGAAGGAGAAGAAAATGCTGGAACAGCAGATGTGGTTTCGTTATGAAGAGGCGCTTCCCATTGCATACAGGCAATGTCTGTGTGAGGGAAAGGATGTGGAAGCGGATTATGGACGGATGAAAGCGATTGCGGACATGGCATATGGAGATCCGGAAAAAAAGAAACGTGCGGCGGCTCTGCTGGACCGGTGGGAAAGCCTGCCGGTGAGGTCGGACTTTCCCTATGAAGAGCCGGACGGGCTGGAGGAGATTGAAAGTCTGACGGCGGCAGGCAGACGTAATGATATAAGTAGTGTCGATATCCAATATGACAAGGTATATGGCGCATGGCTCGGAAGAAGCGCCGGCTGCCTTCTGGGACAGCCGGTGGAGGGGTGGTATCAGGACAGACTTCTGGGCTTTCTGAAAGAAAGCGGGAATCTGCCTGTGAACGGATACATGTCCTCCGATGTGTCCGGGGAAATAAGAAAAAAGTACGATATCGTGGATGAGAAGGAAGTTTACGGCGGGTGTATGGTGAACTGGGTCAACAATATTGAATGTATGCCCGAAGATGACGACACTAATTATACGATCCTGGCGCTGAAGCTGATGGAACAAAAGGGTTATAATTTTACACCGGATGATGTGGGGGAGTGCTGGCTGAACTGCCTGCCGGTTCTGCATGTATGCACTGCAGAACGAGTGGCCTATATCAATATGGTCAACAATCTTTCACCGCCTGCGTCAGCAGGTTACAGAAATGCTTACCGTGAATATATCGGTGCGCAGATCAGGGGAGATTTTTACGGATATGTCTGTCCCGGCGACGCGGCAAAAGCGGCGCGGCTGGCATGGAAGGATGCCTGCATCAGCCACACGAAGAACGGGATTTATGGAGAAATGTTCGCGGCTGCTATGCTGGCAGAGGCGGCGAAGGAAACCGATATGCGTAAAATCATCAGGACTGCTCTTTTGCAGATTCCTCCGAAGAGCAGGCTGGCGGAAGCAATAGAAGAAATACTTTCCTGGAACATGCAGAGCGTGGATGCAGAGGAAGCAGCCCGCCGCATCAGACAACGGTTTGATGAGCGCTTGGGCTATGATTGGTGCCACGTGATTCCGAATGCTATGATTGTATGTACCGGACTATTATATGGAGATCTTGATTTTTCCAGAACGATGCATATATGTCTGACTGCTGCTTTTGATACAGACTGTAATTGTGCGACGGCAGGATCCGTATTGGGAATGATATTGGGAGCGGATAATATTCCTGCTGAATGGACGGCTCCATTGAGGGATCAGATTCGTTCCGGTGTGGATGGCATGGGACTCGTCTCTCTTTCTTCCCTGGCTTCGAGAACAATAAAGGTATACAGAAAGCATCAGAAAAAATAATATAGCGGAAACAGAAAGCTGCCTGGATTATCAGACAGCTTTACTGCGTTGGAAGTATTCTATATCACCCAAACTTCGCAGGTGCCAAAAGGCCCTCCACCCGCGAAGTTTGAGTATATCACACGAATATGTTACAATAACAATATTGATTACTACATATCAGTAACACTATCACAGCATAAACGGAGGCATATATGTACAGGGTGTTGATCGCAGAAGATGAGGTGTTTGTAAGATTGGGGCTTAAAATGTCTGTGGAATGGGAGAAAATGGACATGCGGGTAATTGCCGATGCTGCGAATGGGCAGCAGGCATGGGATATCTATGAGAAGGAACACCCGGATATTATATTGACGGATATCAGGATGCCGGTTATGGACGGAATGGAACTGATCCGCAGGATCAGGGAGCGGGACAGGGAGACGAGGATTGTGATTCTGAGCTGTCTTGAAGAATTCCAGCTGGTCAGAGAAGCAATTTCTATGGGAGTATCGGATTACATTTTGAAACTGACAATGACGCCGGAGGATATGGAGAAGATTCTGCAGAAGGTCAGGACGGAGCTGGAGTCCATACGAGGAAGCCGGAAGGAGCAGGGAGAGGTATCTCCGGAAGAGAAAAAACGCGTTCTTTTGGACTTTTTTTATTATGACAGCTATGATATGGAATCCGTAAAGCGAAGGCTGGAACGCCTGGCGCTGCCTTTTGGGCAGAAGAACCTGCTGATGGCCATTTTGGAGGTGGACAATTACGGGAGACTGCAGAGCCGGTTTAAGGATGAATATGGGCTTCTGGTTTCTTCCGCCATATCCAATGTCCTTAATGAGTTAATGGGGGAATATGGAAATGGATTTTTGATAGAAGAGAAAGAGACAAGCTATATCATGATAGCGGAACATGGGAAATACATGCAGAAGGCAGAAGCGGAACGTGCCTTTGTACAGTTCCTGGCAAAAATCCAGAAGACGCTCCGCCTTTATTTTCAGACCAGTGTGACGATCGGATGCAGCCAGATGTTTGATGGTTATGAGAGCCTCCGTACGATGTACGGGCAGTGCCGGTTCTGTCTCTCAGGGAAATTTTTTCATAGCGGCGGAGAACTTCTGCTGTATTCGGCAGAGCGGAACCGGGATCATTTTGCGGCGGTAAAAGAGGCAATGGAGAAGCTGTATGAAGAGAACGGCAGACAGGAACGCATGCAGGCCTATGCCGAAACCGGGTTGGAGATGTACCGCAAATCACCGGATCAGGAGTCCATGGCGCGTTTCTTTAAGAACCTTGTGGGCGAAGAGGTCAATCATATGGCGATGGAAAAACAAAAACAATTTGCTCTTTCGGGTGAATACGTACAGCGGATGGACAGGGCAGAGAATCTGGATCAGCTGCTGGCAGTTTTTCATGATTTGCGTTATGAGCTGTACGTGGATCCGGATGCGAGGAAGATGAATAAAACAGTTGCTTCCATTATGCAGTATATCAGTACACATTATGCGAAGAATATGCCTTTGGAACAGATCGCGGAGGAGGTGGAACTGAGTCCCAATTATATCTGCAGTCTGTTCAAAAAAGAAACGGGAATTAATCTGTACCAGTACATAATGGAATTTCGTATCAACAGGGCGAAGGAGCTTTTGCTGTCAACCAATTTGAAATCTTATGAAATTGCGGCAAAGACGGGATTCGCGGATGAGAGTTATTTTTCCAGGAGCTTTAAGAAGGTGACCGGCCAGTCCCCGGTAGAGTTCCGGCGTTCCGTATTCCATAAAGAGGATACTGTTACGAAGGGAGGCTAAAAATGCAGGATAACTTTGGAAGAAGACTGAAAACACAGCTTATTATGGTTTTTGTTTCGATTATAACGGTTATGATGGTGTTAGTGAGCTGGTTTACTTATAAAAAGGTGGAAGCGGTTGTGGAAAAGCAGTCCGCAGATATCACCCAGCAATATTTCCAGCAGAACGAACATAATATCAAAACCTTTATGGAAGAGGTAAGTACGTTCTGCAAGCTGCTGACGCAGTCGGCAAGTGTCCGGCAGTATATCCGAAGCGGATGGAAGAATGAATTCAATGCGGTGAAAAGCGCAAATGAAGTGTTCCGTGAAACGGCAATGTTAATGGAGACTTACAGCTATGTGGATTCCATCTTCTTTTATGGGGATAACGGTGTGGTACTGGGAATCAACGGGAAGGAAAATATCGTAATAAGGGACAGAAGCAGGAAACAAATGTTTTATGGAAGTATCATGTATGAGAATGCGCTGAGAAGTCCCTGGACAACATTGTGGTATGGAAATTATGATTCTTTTGACTTTGAAGGATCTGAAAGCATGCGGGCAGAGGAAGCGGATGCTTATATTACCGCGGTGGCAAACATTCACTTTCAGGGCCGGCATGCGGGATGTGTCGTGGTGAACGTAAAAGAGCCTAAGCTTGCGGATATGATTAGTTATTCCGATGAAAGCCGGAAGCGGGAGAGCTATATTATTGACGAGAATGGTATCATACTTGTTCATGACGATTTTGAAAAGCTGGGGGAAAGGGTGGAATTTTCGATGGAAATGACTGGGGGAGCAGACGGCTATTTCATGCGTGATGATGTACAGGTCAATTTCCGCCGGCTGCAGGGAGGACAGGTAGCCTGGACGCTGATATCGGAGGTGCCTGTATCCGTTCTGCACGCAGACATGTATTCACTGCGTCAGTTGTTTGTAGGGGCCGTGGCAGCGGCCCTGGCTGTGGGAACGGGACTGGCAGTTTATTTTTTATATCGTCTGACCAGGCCGCTGGATGAGCTGAGAGAGGCGATGAGCCAGATGGAGCAGGGAAAACTGGGCGGCCAGCTGAAGGAGGACAGCAAAAATGAACTGGGAATGCTGGGCAGACAGTTTAACCAAATGTCGCAGAGTATTGTAGAACTGGTCAACAAAGTGCAAATGGCGGAGGATGAGAAGCGTATGTTGGAAAAGGAAGCGCTTCAGGCGCAGATTAATCCTCATTTTCTGTTCAATACACTGAGTAATATCAAATATATGGCGATGATTATGAAATCAAATACGATTGCGGACAGCATTACGGCGTTAGGGAATTTTCTTGCGCCCATATACAAGAGCAGGGATGATACCTGGACGATGAAGGATGAAATCGCTTATGTGGAAAATTATGTGAATATAATGAATTATCGGTTCGGAGGGCAGATCAGGACCGGGTATGAAATACCGGATGAAATCAGCAGCCTGTATCTTCTTAAATTTATTCTGCAGCCCCTGGTGGAAAATGCAATACAGCATGGCTTCGGAAACCGGGAAGGTGCGGGCACAATTACGGTTCGGGCCGGAATAGAGGGGAAGCAGCTGGCTGTTTGGGTGGAGGATGACGGGTGCGGCCTGACAGAGGAGGAGCTTACGGACTTGAGGATCAGGATGGATGAATACGGATGTAAGCCGGGACAGCGTCAGGGGAATATCGGGCTTGGAAACGTGCATCGCAGGCTGAAGATATATTATGGAGCGGACTATGGGGTAACCGTGGAAAGCAGGAAGGATATCGGCACGACAGTCTGTGTACGGGTTCCGATTATACAGGGAACGTAAGATAATACAAAACATCGTAATGAAGTAAAAGAAAAGATACCTCTTTTTTGGCGCATTATAACAGCAGTAATGAAACGGGAATATTTTTCATGGAGAGGAAGCCTCATTTTCTGTAGAATGATTTCATAAATCAGATGCGGAAGAAGGAGGCTTTTTTTATGAGTAACGGGGTCATGAAATCGGGTAAAGTGAAATACAGGAAAAAGAATAAAGAAGGCATACGGCTTTTTTTGATCGCATTGCCTTTTGTCCTGTTTATATTCGCATTTTCCTATGTGCCGCTGTTTGGCTGGGCATATGCATTTACGGATTACAGAGCCGGCAAAGGGCTGACGGATATAGAGTTTGTCGGACTGCAGCACTTCATTGCAATCTGGAATAATCGGAGGGAACTGTTCCGGGTGCTGAGAAATACCTTTGCGTTAAGCCTGATTGGCCTGCTGTTTTCCCCCCTTCCCGTGGTGTTTGCAATCCTGATCAATGAGATCAAGTCATCCAAATTCAGAAAACTGGTACAGACCTTTACGACTCTGCCGAACTTCATAAGCTGGATTGTAGTATTCACCCTTACGTTCGCAATGTTTTCGGCCGACGGCATGGTGAACGGGGTACTCCGTAAATTTGGTGCGGAAACCATCATGAATCCTTTGGGCAATAATGAGATTGCATGGGGATTCCAATGGGCTCTGGCCACATGGAAATCGCTGGGATGGAACGCGATTATATATATTGCGGCAATCACCGGCATCGATTCGGAATTATATGATGCGGTGCATGTGGACGGCGCAAACCGCTGGCAGACGATTTGGCATGTGACGGTGCCTGGATTGTATTCCACCTTTTTCGTCCTGCTGCTTCTGCAAATCAGCAATATCTTGAGCAACGGCTTCGATCAGTATTTTGTGTTTTATAATCCGCTGACGGCCGACAAGCTGGAGGTTCTGGACTACTACGTATATAAGATAGGCGTTTTGACCAATAATTATCCGCAGTCCATTGCACTGGGCATGTTTAAGACGATCATCAGCGTAACCCTTCTGTTCGGCGCCAATAAGCTTTCACAGAAGATGCGCGGCGAATCCATTGTATAGGGGAGGACGAAGGAGATGAAAAAACTGGTTGATAAAGGCGTGAAAAAGAAGAAGAGTGCCGGAGATGCCATAGCGGATTTCCTGATTTACCTGGTCTGTCTGCTTTTTATCATTTTATGTATTTATCCGTTTTATTACATCATGATCTATTCCATCAGCGATCCGAATCAGGCAGCTACCGGGATGGTGCTTCTGCCAAAAGGCTTCAGCCTGGAAACCTTCCGCGGTATCTTCAGGCTCAATGATATTCCATCTGCATTTGTGGTTTCTGTCCTGAGAAGCATTATCGGTACGGTGCTTACCATCGCGGGTTCGTCCTTTTTTGCATACCTGGTGACCAATCAGAAGATGTTTGGCAGAAAATTTGTATATCGCTTTGTGATATTGACGATGTATATTAATGCAGGGCTTATTCCGTGGTATATGACGATGAGGCTGTACGGACTGCAGAATAGTTTCCTTTTATATGTGGTTCCGGGCATTGTAACTGCTTATTATGTTATCCTGATCAAAACATATATGGAACAGCTCCCGAAGGAACTGGAGGAATCAGCCAAAATTGACGGGGCGGGGATTTTTACCATATTTGCCAGGATTATTTTTCCGCTGTCCAAACCGATCATTGCGACTATAGCAGTGTATGCAATTGTCGGCCACTGGAATTCCTGGACAGATAACTATTTCCTTGTGACAGATGCCAGGCTGCAGACCTTGCAGATGGTTCTGTACAACTACCTGAATCAGGCAAACCGCTTCCAGAATATGTCGAGCTCCGCTTTGGATTCTTCGGCTGCGGTTTCCATGATAACACCTACATCCATTAAAATGTGCATTACTGTAATCGTCGTGATCCCGATTATGTGCGTATATCCGTTCTTACAGAGATATTTCGTGAAGGGTATTATGATGGGCGCAGTGAAAGGCTGATAGAAAAGTGATATTGAAAGAAAAGGAGAGAAGCTATGAAAAAGAACACGTTAAAAAAAGCAATGGCACTGGCGTTGGCAGGCATGATGGCACTATCTGTTGCGGCATGTGGACAGCCCTCTGACACAGAGCCTTTGGAGGCAGCATCGAATCCAGTGGAGGAGGAAACGGATGAGGCCATAACACTGACGATCTGGAATACCGAGGTAACGACGCCCGGGATTCAGGACAATGATGTAGCAAGGGTTATAGAGGAAAAACTGGGTATCAAAATGGATATTGTACAGGGGGATTCCCAAAAGTTCAGCGTTTTGGTAGCAGGCGGAGATCTGCCGGACATTATTTATACCAATCCTGCGCAGCAGGGAGTGGAAGCTAATGCGCTGATAACCAGCGGTCAGCTGATAGCTATGGATGATCTGATCGACCAGTATGGAGAGAATATCAAGAAAAACTTTCCTTCCAGGCTTGATTATTCTAAAAAATATGTGAGTAATGGAGAAGATAAGACATATTTTATTCCGGTTTTGTGTTACACCGTAGATGAAGAAAATCCGGATATCAGCTATACAATCGAAAATGTGGGTTTGATGACACGTTGGGATGTATATGCGGCAATCGGATATCCTGAGATTCAGACGACGGATGACTATCTGGATGTACTGAAGCAGATGCAGGATTATGCAAGGGAGAATGATCTGGCAGAGGGTAAAGAAATATATGCGATTAGCGGCTGGAACGATTGGGGGCTATGGCCGTGGTGGCTGGCAAATGTCAGGGAGATGGGATGGCAGGATCTGAGCAACGGCGCTATCATCAATAAGGCAACGGAAGAAGTTGATTTAAATTACCATACCGATGCTTTCTGGGAATCCCTTAAGTTCTATAATAAAGCGTATAATCTGGGAATTCTGGATCCCGAAGCCTTTACGATGAAGAACGATCAGTTCTGGGATAAGTGCAATAACGGACAGGTCCTTATGGCCTATGCAAGCTGGCAGACCGACAATATGAACAAGACCATGGCGTCAAATGGCCATCCTGAATGGGGATTTGAAAAAATTCCTTTCAGCGGATATCCGTATATTTCCGGTATTGTATCCGGTGATGCGCCTTTAGGAAATGCTTCTGATTATGCAACAGCTATTACAACGAACTGCAAATATCCTGAGAAAGCAATGCAGCTGATTGATTTCTGCAACTCCGAAGAGGGTGCGCGCCTTCTGTGGAGCGGCGTCGAAGGAACCCATTGGGAGTTGAAGGATGGGAAGGCGCAGCCCACCGAAGGTTATCAGAAATTAATTAAAGAAGATGCCTCTTATACAACCAGCACAGGAATTACATTATATAATAAGCTCTGCGGATTTAAGGAGACACAGATTCTGTCTGATGGTTCACCTGCAAATGTACTCAAGTCCAATGAACAGAAAGCACAGAATATCCTGGATATTGATAAGGAATATTGTGAATATTACAGTGAACAGCGCGGCGGAGAGTTCCTGTATCCCGGAATGGTACTGAATGACATGTGGCAGAAAGGGGAGGTGGATACCTTTACTAACTATATCCTGTATACATCCCTGGTGCAGGCGCCGAGTGATGAGACGCTGAATATTCTGGCACAATGCGACCAATATATGAATGTGCAAGGTGTTAAAGCAATTATGGCGAAGAACGATGCGGAGTTTGAAGCCGCAAGAGAAGAAGCTATGACAGAGCTTAACGCTATGGGCTTTGAAAAAGCAAGGGAAGAGATCCTTTCCCTGTATGAAGCGGCGAAAGTGGATGCGTCATCCTTTGAAATAAAATAATGCCGGGAAATAGGAGGCCTTCCAGATAAAAAAAGCATATTAACATTGTAAATACGGGGCAAGCCATAACGATCCGTGAAGCATGAAAATGTTCATGAGACGGCGGCTTGCCTTTTGAATGGAGGAATACAGATATGAGACGGGAATATCATGTAATGGTAAATGGAAGTGACGAGGGGGAAGGGAGCAGAGAACATCCTTTCCGAACCATATCAAAGGCGGCCTGTACGGCGCTGGCAGGGGATACGATAACGGTTCACGAGGGCGAATACAGAGAATGGGTGAAACCACAGAATGGAGGTACCGGGCCTACAGAAAGGATTGTATATCAGGCGGCGGAAGGAGAGCATGTCGTTATTAAGGGATCTGAACGCATCAGCTGCTGGGAAAACGTGGAAGGGACGGTATGGAAGGCTGTGCTGCCGGATTCTTTTTTCGGAGAATATAATCCCTATAAAGAAATTTTGGGCGGTGATTGGTTTGAATTTCCAAAGGATACGCTCCATACCGGGGAGGTGTATTTAAACGGAAAGTCATTCTATGAAGCAAAGTCACTGGAGGAGGTGAGAAATCCGCAGAAGAGGCTGACAGGCTATGGCCGTATGTGGCCGCAGTATGCGGAACCGATCCCTCATCCGGAAGATACACTATATCAGTGGTATACACAGGCAGAAGGGAAATGCACGGCAATCTATGCAAATTTCCGGGGGGCAGATCCGAACAAAGAGCTGACGGAAATCAATGTACGCAGAAGCTGTTTCTATCCGGACAGATCCGGTATTAATTATATAACGGTAAGAGGATTTGAGATGGCTCAGGCGGCCTGCAACTGGGCGCCGCCTACCGCTGACCAGACAGGGCTTCTGGGCGCTAACTGGAGCCGCGGCTGGGTGATTGAAAACAATCGGATCCATGATGCAAAATGCAGCGCCGTCAGCATCGGCAAGGACAAGACAACGGGACAGAACCAAAGCACCAGGATAAAGGATAAGCCCGGATATCAATATCAGTGGGAAGCGGTATGCCAGGGGCTGCAAAGAGGATGGAGCAGGGAGCTTGTGGGTTCCCATGTCATCCGCGGCAATGAAATCTACGACTGCGGGCAAAACGGCATTGTTGGGCATATGGGCTGTGTATTCAGCCGGATCTACGATAACCATATCTACAATATCGCGGTGAAGCACGAATTCTTCGGTTATGAAATCGCAGGCATCAAGCTGCACGCCGCCATTGACGTTCAGATCGTACACAACCGTATCCATGACTGCACCCTTGGAACCTGGCTTGACTGGCAGGCTCAGGGAACCAGGGTGAGCAGAAACCTGTATTATGAGAATGACCGTGACTGGATGATTGAGGTGACGCACGGCCCCTGCCTGGTGGACAACAATATCTTCGCATCGGCCTATAGCATTGACAACTATGCGCAGGGTACGGCATTCGTACATAATCTTCAGTGCGGGATGATGCATAAGGAAGACGTCCTGAACCGCGCCACGCCATATCATTTTCCCCACACGACGCAGCTGGCCGGCGCTGCCGTGGTGTATGGAGGTGATGACAGGTTCTATCAGAACATATTTGTCGGAGGGGCAAAGCTTCCCTATCAGGTATCTGTATTCAGCGGGCTGACAGGCTATGAAGGCGCACCTGCTGATCTGGATGAGTATGTGGAATGGGTGGAGAAGGATGGCTGCGGAGACCTGGAAAAACATCTTCATACGAAGCAGCCCGTATACGCAGACGGAAATGTGTATCTGGGAGGTGCCGAATCTCTCAGATTGGAAAAAAGCCAGCTCTGCGATGATGCAGATCCCCAGGTACGAATTGTAACACAGGGCGAAGAGGTTTACCTGGAAATGACCGCGCCGAAGGGAATCGTTCAGATGGCTTCGGCGCTGATCGATACACAGAAGCTGGGAAAGGCCCGCATCGTGGAAGAAGCCTATGTAACTTTGGAGGACGAACCTGTAATAATAGACCATGATCTGGCGGGAGAGCCGAGAAAAATTCGTCCGACGGCGGGACCGCTGGAAGGACTGAAGGATGGCTTTAACAGGATTAAAATATGGGGATGAAATCCTGGAGCGTGCTTTTGGGGAATACCCAGGGAGCTGTATTTGCATCACTTACTGTTTCGTTGAGTGGAAAATCAGTTAAGACAATTTTGCATCAGGGCGCAGGCTCCTTTTTGTTGGATTAGTTTCAGATCCTGGCAGACGGTTTTTTCCAGGTTGGGGAGGGTGGTCAGGTCCAGGCCCCAGAAATCTGAATTGGTACATACTGCGTGGACGAGGGCTTCGGGAGTGTCCTGGCGGTGGGAGAAAAAGAATTCCAGGATGGCCCGGTCGTCGGTGACGGTGTAGTCGTTTCCTTTGGGGCGGGAGGCGGTGAGGCCGGTTTCGGTCAGGGTGTGGCCGTTGTAGAAGGCTATGTAAAAGGCGAGGGAGGCGGTGAGGCAGCCAGGGAGGGCCTGTTTTTTGTCTGTATAGGCTTTTAGGGAGGGCAGGACGCGGGCTTTCCATTTGGAGGTGGAATTCAGGGAAATGGAAAGGAGGGCGTGGTCTATGTAGGGGTTGCGGAAGCGTTCTGTTACGGAGGCGGCGAAATCCTGGAGTTCTTCTTCGGGAAGAGCCAGGGTGGGGATGATTTCGTCGTAAATGGCTTTGTTCATGAAGCCCTGGATGGTGGGATCCTCCATGCAGCCACGGACGATATCCTGGCCGGCGAGGTAGGCTCCTAACACCATGGAGGTGTGTGCTCCGTTGAGTATGCGTACTTTGCGTTGTTTGTAAGGTTTGTGGTCGTCTGTTACGAGGATGGGGAGGCCTGCTTTTTCGAAGGGGAGCTCGGTGCGGATGGACTGGGGGCCTTCGATAACCCAGAAGCCGAAGATTTCTCCTGTGTCCATGACGTTGTCTTCGTAACCGTTTTCTTTATTCAGCGCGGCGGCTTCTGCCCTGGGGAAGCCGGTTACGATGCGGTCAACGAGGGTGGAGCAGAAGGTGTTTTCTTTTTGGAGCCACAGGATGAAGTCTTCACCCAGGTTCCATTGGGATGCGTATTTTAAGACACATTTTTCCAGTTCCTTTCCGTTGTCGTCTATCAGCTCGCAGGCGAGAATGAGGAAGCCTTTTCCGGGCTGGCTGCCGAAAGTCCGGAATCTGCGGTATAAAAATTGGGTGAGTTTTCCGGGGTAGCTTGATGCGGGGCGGTCTTCGAAGCGGCAGGCGGGATCGTAGGTGATGCCGGCTTCTGTGGTATTGCAGGAAATAAAGCGCAGCTGGGGGTTTTCGGCGCAGGCCATGACGGCGTCGAAGTCAGTGTAGGCGTTGAGGCAGCGGCTCACGCAGGAAATGATTCTTTTTTTGTTTACTTTTTCGCCGTTTTCGCAGCCGCGGAGGTAGAGGGTGTAGAGTCCTTCCTGTTCGTTGATGGCATCCTTGAGGTCAAAGGCTCCGGGGATGGGGGCGATGGGCTGGACTAATACCACTTTGGAGTTGAAATCTGCTTTTTCATTCATGTTGTCGATGAAAAAGTCTACAAAGGCACGCATAAAGTTGCCTTCTCCGAACTGGATGACGCGTTCGGGGGCTTCTTTCAGAAGGTATCCGGTAAATTCTTTTTCTTTCAGGGTCTGGTATGATAATTTGTTCATTTTTTTATTCCTCCTATAGGGTGACGCCTTGTTTGAAAATGGCCATGTCGTGGTAACCGGCGGCTTCCGATTTTACCTGTTCGCCGTTTGCCACGCGTATTACGTAGTCGAAGAGCATTTTTCCCAGTTCGGACAGCGAGGTGCCTGTTACCAGGCGGCCGCAGTCAAAATCGATCCAGTTTTTCTTTTTTTCTGAAAGTGCGAGGTTGCTGGATATTTTTACTGTGGGGACGGGTGAGGCAAAGGGGGTTCCCCGGCCGGTGGTGAAGAGGACAATCTGTGCGCCGGAGGCTGCCAGGGCTGTGGAGGCAACCAGGTCGTTGCCGGGAGCGCTCAGCAGGTTCAGGCCGTGGGTTCGGACGGGCTCTCCATAGGAAAGGACGCCGCGGACCGGGGCGGAGCCGGATTTCTGGGTGCAGCCAAGGGATTTGTCTTCCAGGGTGGAGATGCCTCCTTTTTTGTTGCCGGGGGACGGGTTCTCGTAAATGGTCTGGTTGTGGGCTGTGAAATAGTTTTTAAAATCGTTTATGAGGTCTATGGTCTGATGGAAAATTTCTTCGTTTTCACAGCGGTTCATGAGGAGCGTTTCCGCACCGAACATTTCGGGAACCTCGGTGAGGATGGTCGTTCCGCCTTCGGCGATGAGAAGGTCGGAAAAAACACCGACGGCGGGATTGGCGGTGATGCCCGACAGGCCGTCGGAACCGCCGCATTTCATGCCGATAATCAGTTCGCTGCAGGGGATGGGTTCGCGCTTTGCCGTGCAGGCGTAGTCGGCCAGCTGCTTTACCAGGGCGAGGCCGTCCGCGATTTCGTCCTCAGAATCCTGGGCGACAAGAAATTTGACACGGTCAGGGTTGTAGGGGCCGATGTATTTTTTTAATTCTTCTATGTTACTGTTTTCGCAGCCAAGGCCGAGGACGAGGACACCGCCTGCGTTGGGATGGTTGACGAGATCGGCAAGAATCTGCCGGGTGTTTTCCTGATCCTCACCCATCTGGGAACAGCCGTAAGGATGGGGAAAGGCGGCGACGGCATCCAGGTTTCCCGCAGCAAGCCCCTGTGCCCGGCTGGCTATGGCGGTGGCAGCGTTGTTTACACAGCCGACTGTGGGAATGATCCAGATTTCGTTTCTTACTCCTGCCCGGCCATTTTCCCTGCGGTAGCCGCAGAAGCAGGGAGAATCTTCCGGACGGGCAGGATTTTCACGGGCTTCCTGAAGGGAAGGGGAGGGCTGGTAGGCATAGTCCAGTATGTCTCCCAGGCCGGTTTTCAGATTCGCGGTATGAACCCATGATCCCGGCAGAATATCGGCGGCAGCCGTGCCGATGGGAGCGCCGTATTTAATGACAGGCTCTCCGGCCCGGATAGGTATCAGGGCAAATTTATGTCCCTGTGGGATGTCCTCCTGCAGGGTGAGTGGATTTCCTTCCGCCAAGATAACAGTACCGGCTGCAAGGGGCTGCAGCGCCACGGCAACGGAATCTCCGGGGTGGATGCGGATAAAAGTCTGCATGAATTATGTAATCCTCCTTTGAAGAAATGTAAGAGCTTACATTAAAATTACACCTCTTTATTCCCGGAGTCAACCTGTTTTTGGAAAAATAAGAGGATAAGAGGAAGATTTATTAATTATGTATAGAAGATGATAAAATCATTGGTTAAAAAGTTAATATAAAGAGAATTGCATTTTATGGTTGGGCAGGATATAATGAAAGAAAAATGTAAGTATTTACATAAACGGAGGAAGAGAAAATGAAGGCATTTATGGACAAAGACTTTTTATTAAGCACGGATACGGCAAAGAAGCTGTTCCATGAAATTGCGGAACCCATGCCTGTCCTGGATTATCACTGCCATATTAATCCCCGGGAGATTGCGGAGGACAGAAAATTTGAAAACATCACGCAGGTATGGCTGGGCGGGGATCATTACAAATGGCGGCAGATGCGTTCCAACGGTGTGGACGAGTATTATATCACAGGGGATGCTCCGGACAGGGAAAAATTCCAGAAATGGGCGGAAACTTTGGAACTGGCTGTGGGAAATCCTTTGTATCACTGGAGCCATCTGGAGCTGCAGCGTTTCTTCGGATATCATGGGATTTTGAACGGGGAGACGGCAGAGGATGTATGGAAGCTGTGTAATGCACGGCTGCAGGAAGACAGCATGAGCGTCAGGAATCTGATCCGGCAGTCTGCGGTTACTCTTATTTGTACGACGGATGATCCGGCGGATGATCTGCGCTGGCATAAGGCGCTGGCAGAGGACAGGAGTTTTGAGGTACAGGTGCTTCCCGCGTGGCGCCCGGATAAGGCCATGAATATGGAAAAGCCGGATTATACGTCATATATAGAGAAGCTGGGAGCGGCCGCAGAGATGGAAATCCGTTCTTTTGCGGAACTGAAGGCTGCGCTGAAGAAAAGAATGGATTTCTTTGAAAGCTATGGCTGTAAGGCAAGTGATCATGCGCTGGAGTATGTGATGTATGTTCCGGAAACGGAAGAAAACATTGAGAAGATTTTTGCAAAGCGTCTCGCAGGGGAAAATCCGGACCGGGAAGAAGAACTGAAATTCAAAACGGCCTTTATGTCATTCGCTGCGGAGGAATATGCAAAAAGAGGCTGGGCAATGCAGCTTCATTATGGCTGTAAGAGGGATAACAATACTTCCATGTACCGGCAGTTAGGACCGGATACGGGATATGACTGTATCAATAATTATGCGCCCTCCAGTCAGATGGCGGATTTCCTCAATGCCCTGGACGTAAAGGGGACCCTTCCCAAAACCATAATTTACAGCCTGAATCCCAATGATGATGAAGCTATTGGCAGTATTATCGGCTGTTTCCAGAATGCGGATGCCGTGGGAAAAATACAGCAGGGCTCTGCATGGTGGTTTAACGATAATAAGAATGGAATGATGAAGCAGATGACTTCCCTCGCCAATCTGGGGCTTTTGGGTAATTTCATCGGAATGCTTACGGATTCCAGGAGTTTCTTATCTTATCCCAGGCATGAATACTTCCGCAGGATTCTGTGTGAGCTCATCGGCGGCTGGGTGGAGAACGGGGAATATCCTAATGATGAAAAAACGCTGAAGCGTATTATAAAAGGGATATCCTATAATAATGCCGTCCGGTATTTCGGATTTGCGCTGGAAGAAAAATAACAGAGGATTCTTTTTGTAATTTCCAAAATGGAAAATCATGAAAACATGAAGACTATCAAGGAAGTCCGAAAGGCCATATAGCGCACAGTATGAAAACAGACAACTGTTTTGCAAAAAGTAGTTGTCTGTTTTTGTCGTAGGTATGGCATAAAGCTGTCAAGCGGTATGGTAAAAATTTCAATAATATAGCACAAAACAATGTATAAGTATTATAATAATCAATAAAATAATATTACATATGATTGACAACGTAAACCAAAACGTGTATTATAAATAAAAAGGAGGGTGATAATATGGCTACCGTACCAACTCAAATTAGAATAGATGAAGATTTAAAAAAACAGGCGGCAGAATTATTTGCACAGCTTGGCTTAGATATGTCGAGTGCGATGAATATGTTTTTAAGACAGTGTGTTTTGCACGAAGGTCTTCCTTTTAATGTAGAGTTACCGAAATATAAACCCGAAGTAATTGAAGCAATGGAAGAAGCAAGGCGTATTGCGAAAGATCCAGGTACCAAGAGATATAATAGCTTTTCAGAAGCATTAAAGGATATAGATATATGACCTATCAATTAGTTTTGACCGGAAAATTTAAGAAGGGTCTGAAGTCGGCAAGACGGCGTGGACTCGATATATCCCTATTAGATAATGTGGTTGAAAAGCTGCTGCATGGAATCGCGTTAGATGAGAAAAATATGGATCATGAATTGAAAGGGAAATTTAAAGGATTTCGTGAATGCCACATTCAGCCGGATTGGCTATTAATTTATTTATTAGAGGATAAGATTCTAACTTTGACTTTGGTTGATACAGGAACTCACGCAGATTTGTTTAATTCGTAACAGTTAACGATATGTAAAAGTATATATTGTGTGCAAAAGCTCTGGCCAATACCAGAGCTTTTGTTGACTAAAAAACATTAGTGGTTTCCCTCTGAATAATATCCCCGGAGAAAACGGTACGTGCAGGAATGTTCTTGCCATCCAGGGCCTGCATTAAGAGAGAGACGGCCGTTGTGCACATGAATTCAACCCGGTTATCGACTGTGGTTATTTCGGGTGTGCTGCAGGTGGAAATCAGGGAATTATTATAGCCGGTCACCTGAAACTCATCCGGTATCCTTCTTCCGTGGGATAAGGCAAATTTTACCGCGCCTACGGCCAGCTCGTCATCTGAAGTGACGCAGGCGTCAAAGGAAAGCCCTTCTTTTTCCAGAGCATCCAGAAAGGCGGCTGTTTCATGGACGGAGACGGGGCTGGCAAAGATTCTCTTATCCGCATCAGTTATTCCGTTTTTTATGCAGGCTTCCCGGAAGCCTGCTATTTTTTTACGTCCGCTGTAACTCAGGCTGCGGTACAGATAAACAGGGGCATGGGAACCGCGGCGGAACAGGGATTCCGTCATTTCATTTACCGCCAGGCGGTCATCACAGAGGACGGAGTAGATACGATCTCCTGCCAGATAGCCGTTCAGGATGAATACCGGAACCTTTCCGGCGGCTTCAAAAAGATAAGCGTTATTTTTTTCCGTATCCTCCACGAAATTGGAGCCTGCAAAAAACAGGGCATCCACATTCCTTGAAAGAAGAAGCTGCAGGTATTTTTTCTTTTCCTCCAGATGATAGCCGGTGCAGCAGAGCATGGAAGCATATGAATTCTGCCGCAGCTCTCTTTCCAGGTAATAGATGGCCGACGCTAGATAGACATCGGAGGAATCCGCACACAGGATTCCCACGGTGTGCATGGAATTCAGTCCCAGGCTGCGGGCAAAGGCGTTGGGAGTATAGCTGTTCTGTTCGATAACCTGAAGCACTTTTTCCCTGGTGGAAGGGCTCACCTTATCGCTTCCGTTTAAAACGCGGGATACGGTTGCGATGGAGACGCCTGCCTGTTTGGAGATATCGTAAATGTTCATAATGAAATTCCTTCCGAAGTTAGTGTAAGCGCATACATGCTTGATTGAATGTATTATACAATATATAATGAAAGGAAGCAATCATATGGAAAATGAATGGGCGCAGATAATAAAGTGAGTGCCGCCTGAGACAGCGGGGTCTTTCCTCCGGCTTTGATCCCGTGCCGCTGCCGTGGCTCATCCGGCGGCCGTCTTCGGGCAGTCAGTGTTCCTTGCAGGGGACGTACTCACTCGGTTAAAAACGCAGCAGTACTAGAGTATGTTTGAAAATTCATTCCCGCCATCTGTGCGCCCCACTTTGAGGTATATTTGGTTCCAATTCGGTCAACGTAGCCCGCTACGCCTCTCTCATTGGAACCAAATCTCCCACAAAGTGTGACGCACATCTGA
>ERZ791885.58-NODE-58-length-104156-cov-5.190219_pt1 | contig 104156 bp, 117 predicted proteins | sample MGYA00510159_ERZ791885 | MGnify/ENA primary metagenome ERZ791885 (study PRJEB30046, sample SAMN00792054) | human gut metagenome | study: EMG produced TPA metagenomics assembly of the A metagenome-wide association study of gut microbiota in type 2... | reverse complement strand
ATAAATATATATAAATATTTTTGGCGCACCCCTCTAACGCGGGGGTAAGTGTCGTGCGACAGCTTACGCACGACGAACACTCACCCCGCACGATAGAGGGCACCAAACCTAGAGCACCCTAGTAAAAAAATGGAGAAAAATAAAAAAAGAAAAATTGAATTTTTCATGCCTATGATTCCACCTACTACAACTGCTCAACAGCATAAGGTGAACATGGGCACAAAGAAGTTTTATGATCCACCAGAACTTAAAAGTGCAAAAGACAAACTGAAAGCTCATTTGATACCATATATTCCTGAAAAGCCTTTTGATGGTCCTTTAAGATTAATCGTAAGATGGTGTTTTCCAGCTACCGGTAAACATCATGATGGGGAGTATAAATATACTAAGCCTGATACGGATGATTTGAATAAAGCATTGAAGGATATCATGGAAAGGTTAGGTTTCTATGTAAATGATTCAAGAGTGGCCAGTGAGCTGATTGAAAAGTTCTGGGCGGAAATACCAGGTATATATATTCGATTGGAGGAATTGGAATGAGAAAACAAGACGTAGCAAAACCAGTAGATCGTAAACAATGTCCAACCTGTAAATATTACAATCAAATCAAGAAGCGTTGTTCTTTGAGGATGTGCAAAGATCAACCAAGTTTGTTAGATTATATTGGGAATAGGTTTTGATGAATGATTAAGAAAAGTTAAGAAAAATAAAAAGCAGGAGGTTTAGAAATGAATTCTAAAGAAAAAATAGAGTATTTAAAATCTTACAAGGATAAAAAAGAAAGATTAGAATTTGTAAAAAATCAAATACAAGGTGTACAAGCGATAAAGTATACGCCGAGTATAAATAGTCCTAAAAAGTCTTTATGCTCCTATATCGAAGAAAAAACGCTATTAGAGGAAGAATTAAAGAGTATTGAAGAATGTGTTAAAGGCGTAAAAGATGATAAAGCAAGATTTGTGTTAGAATACCGTTTCCTGGAATTCATTCCTTTATCTCAAATTCCTGATTATATGAGTTTTAGCTATTCTCAAATCTATAGGTACTATGAAAAGGGTTTAGAAATGATTGAAATATAAAAAAGCTCCTACTCATTAGAGTGGGAGTCTTTAGAAATATATGCATCTATTTGTAATAAGTCATTCATATAGTCGGATATTTTTTCAAGACCTTTCGTGTTAAAACATAATAGATTATTTATTAATTGAACATATAATTTTTGTTTTTGATTTTTTTGAAGATAATAAAGCAGAGAGTTTATTTTTTGATAATCACTGTCTGAAGAAGTATTTTTCAAATTGTTAAATGGTATGAAATGAGTAGTACGATGGCTATTGTTATTAAAAGACGCTATTTCTTCGGTATTGCCAATAAGCCATTCTTCATCAACATCTAGTACCTCTGCAATTATTTCAACATATTTTGCCTTTGGAATGAATTTTCCCGAAAGATATTGACTAATAGCTGATCTACTAATTCCTGTAAGCGAAGATAATTCTTTTTGATTTATTCCTCTAGCTTTCATTATTTTAGAAAGCCTTTCTACAAAAACATCATTCATTATTATCACCTCTTTCGTATTACTATTTTACAATAGAATAAAAAAAATAACAATAATTCAAATTTGAATATTGACAATTCAAAAATGAATAAATATAATTGTGTTGTAGTTCAAATTTGAATTGACGGAGGTGAAAAAATGAAAAGAGTGACTGTTGAATTAGATGATGAATTAGCAAAACAATTGAAAATACTAGCTATTAACTCTAACGGAACTGTTAAAAGTTATGTAACAAATCTAATCGAAAAAGATTTACAAACAAAAAAAGACATTCGCAAATAGTTTTGACGGACTAACGAATGTCACCATCTAGGCAAATGCATTTTAACATTGTTTGCCTAGAAATTCAATTAAAAGAGGAAAAGGAAGGTAAAAAACAATGGGAAGATTAAATACATTAAAAACAATTGAAAATACAAAAGGTAAAATCAATACACATTATGATTTAACATATGATGATATAGTGAAGATTGAAGATATTAGCAAAGGAATGTTTGATATTATTTGCAATTGTTTCATATTTGGGTATGCTCAAGGAGTAAAAGCACAAAAGAAAGGTCGTGCTTACAATGGATAACCAATTAATGAACACATCAACAATTGAAACAATCGATAGTAGAGAAGTTGCTGAAATGATAGAAGTGACACATGGTAGTTTATTAAAAAAAGTACGTAATTATGAAGAAATTTTAACCAAGTCAAAATTGACCTCGTTAGATTTCTTTATTCCTAGCGAGTATAAAGATACTAAAGGAGAAATTCGTAATTGCTACCTATTAACCAAGAAAGGTTGTGAAATGGTAGCAAACAAGTTAACTGGAGAAAAAGGTGTAATCTTTACTGCTAAATATGTTAATCGTTTTGAAGAAATGGAAAAACAAATAAAAATCCCAAAAACTGATAGAGAAATTTTACTTTTGAGTGTCAAAGTTCAAGAAGAAACAGCTCAAAGAGTTGATAAGTTGGAAATGAAAGTCAATGGTTTGGAAAATACTTTAACGATAGATCATGGACAACAATTAAAATTACAAAGCATTTGCAAAAGTAGAATCATTTCTTTGTTAGGTGGCAAAGATACTCCTGCATACAAAGAACTCTCAAAGCAACTCTTTAGCTTTATTTGGAGGGATTTTAAGCAATACTTCAATATTTCAAGCTATAGGGATTGTTTGATAACTGATTTTGAAAATGCAGTCAACTATCTAAAAACATGGACTTCTGATAACAACATGAAATTAAAGATAGATTTGGTTAATTCTCAAACACGATTAGAAATCTAGTAAAGATGATATGTAATGATATGTGATGAACATAAAATATGTGTTATTATAGTAATGTGGATTTAAAAAGAAAGAGGTATCCATGATGCCGACACTTTGTATTGATTCATTCACGATTGATTTTTTCCCTAAAGATGTATTACTTTGAAAAGCTCTTGTTTCAGGGGCTTTTTAGTTTGTTATACTGTTATCTAATAAAATGTAATGAAATTTTAGATTTTTGTTGAAAAAAATGATATTGTATAAGTAATCATCAAAAGGGAGGAAAAAATAAATGAATTTTGAAAAAGATATTGAAAAACTATTAGAAAAATATGATATTAATTTTTTAGAGAGTCTATTATCACACAAGATGGATTTTACTGATACTATGAATTTGATTTACGAGAATGTGCTGTGTGATGAATTAGACAAATTGTTTAAAAAATATGGTCTAAATTTATTTAATTGTGATGAAATTTATTTAAAAAAATACAATAAAGTTTTAAGAAAAGTTATCGCAGAAAAAAAGAATAGTAAGTAATAGCAACTTCGGTTGCTTTTTAATTTGATAAAATAAATAAAATATGGAAAAATAGAAATAGATAGTGATTAGTATACGAGTGAGTACAGTCTGATACTTATAAGATAGACCGCAAAGCGTTAGAAATGAAGTAGCTAGCGGTTGACATTCAATTCTTATATTTTTCAACTTTATGTTGTACGGAAAGGGTCCGGTTGAAATCCGGAACGCTATCTATAGCATCTTGTTAATTCAAGATGCTTTTTCTTTACAAATAATAGTAATATTACTAAAAAGCTATAGAATAATTATTCTACTTGTTTTATACTAAAATAAATGGAGATGAGAATTAAATGGATGAATTAAGTATTATTACTTTCTTATTGTCAATACTGGTAACATTTTTAACTTTTAGTGTTACAATGAAAAAAAATAATGAATACAATGAAAAAGAAGTAAAAAAATATAAAAAAGATTTAATGCCACTATTTGATATAACTAATAATAGTGTAATAAAAACAAATGATACTCTTGATAAGACAATAAAAATAAATGATACTCTTGGTAAGACAATAAAAATTAATTCTAAAAAATTAATGGAAAATAATCTTTTAGAAATAAAAGAGTATTATGTTATGAGTAAAACATTTGCGAACATATCGTTTCTTTTGGCGGTTGTAAGTTGTGTAGTAGGAATAGTGTGTATAATTATTTCGGTAATTGCGTTTGTTTTTATGAAACAATTAAATTACTTGCCGATTATAAGTGCTGCGCTTTTAGAAACAATTAGTGCTACTTCTTTATATGTTTTTAAGAACACACAAAAAAATTTACATGCATATTTTAATGCGCTTCATGAAAATGAACAGTTTTTAACTATTATTGATTTAGTTAACAATTTAAGTAGTGAGGAAATAAGAGATAAGGCATATCTTGATATTATAAACAATAAGTTAATTAAGAAATAGTTGAATATTAAATTAAACCACAGAATGACGTGGTTTTTCTTTTACCCAAAACAAGGCAGGATAGTGAAAAGATATCACGCAAGTCTCTTAAGCTTGTATTCTAGGTTTGACTCCTAGTCCTGCGACCAACAGTAAACAAAGGAGATGTGTCATTATGACCGAAAAACAAAAATTGTTTTGTGACGAATATTTAATTGATCTAAATGGCACACGTGCCTATAGAACAGTATATAAAACGATTAAGAATGATAATGTTGCTGGTGTTCGGGCAAACAAACTTCTTAAACAAAAAGATATTGCTGAATACATCAACAAGCGACTGGAAGAAATTCATAATGAAAATACTGCAAATATTCAAGAAGTCATGGAATATCTTACATCTGTCATGAGAGGAACGAGTAAAGCAAATGTTCTTGCTCTAGCTGGTGATGGTTATCAAGAAGTCATTGCTAAACCGCCTGATGAAAAGGAACGGTTAAAGGCTGCTGAATTACTTGGTAAACGTTTTGGTATGTTTAAAGACAACGTTGATATTACATCAAATGGTAAAACGGTGATTGTAGATGATATAGATGAAGGTTAGTTTAAAATCAATTATTGGTCCTGCGTTTTATGATGTACATAAACATATTAAAAACAATGATTATACGCATTACTGGTTAAAAGGTGGCCGAGGTTCTCTTAAATCTTCATGTATTGGTACTGAAATTCCTTTAGGCATCATGAGAGATGCACAAAAAGGACTGATGAGCAATGCGGTAGTAATTAGACGTGTAAAAGACACATTGAGAGGTTCAGTTTATGAGCAAATCAAATGGGCCATTTACATGTTGAAAGCTGAAGATGATTGGGATATTCCTGATTCTAAGCTTCAAATGACGTATAAACCTACTGGTCAGGTTATCATTTTTAAAGGTGCTGATAATCCTAAAAAACTAAAATCAACAAAAGTATTTGTAGGATATATCAAGTATGTGTGGTTTGAAGAATGTGATGAATTTGAAAGTTACGATAAGATAACGAACATCAATCAGTCACTTTTACGTGGAGGCCCTGAATATTGTGTGTTTTATTCATTCAACCCGCCTGAATCACAAAGGAATTGGTGTAATAAACAAGTTCTTATCAAACGACCTGATACACTAGTTTCACACACAACTTATCTTCAAGCACCGAAAGAATGGCTTGGAGAACAATTTCTAATTGAAGCTGAACATATGAAAAAAGTTAACCCTGAAAAGTACAAGCATGATTATTTAGGTGAAGTTACTGGTACAGGTGGTGAAGTATTCACCAATCTTTCAATTAGAGAAATTACAAGTGAAGAAATACAGACTTTTGATAAATTAAAAAATGGTTTGGACTTTGGATATGCTGGAGATCCATTAGCTTATTTAAAAATGCATTATGACAAGACGCGAAGACGTCTTTTTATTTTTGGAGAAGTATATGGTACTCGTCTTTCTAATGCTAAAGCGGTTAAGAAAATCAAGAGGTTAAATCCATTAAATAAATTAGTAACATGTGATAGCGCGGAGCCTCGTACTATCAATGAATTTAAGTTACTAGGATTAAAAGTAACTGGAGCAAAGAAAGGACCGGACAGTGTAGAAAATGGTATTAAATGGTTACAGGATTTAGAACAAATTATTATAGATCCAATTCGTTGTCCAAATGCCTCAAGGGAGTTTAATGATTATGAAATTGAAAAAGATAAAGAAGGAAATCTTAAAGGTGAGTTTCCTGATAAAAATAACCACACGATTGATGCTGCACGATATGGGTGTGAACAAGACATCATCCAATCAAAAGGTCGAGCAGGTAAGAACCGTGCTAGATATGAAAATTAGGAGGTACCCGTATGTACATGTTCACAATAGATAGTACAACTTATGATGAAACTCAGTTGAATATGATTCAAATAGAACAGCTGATTACTAAACACCGTACATTGGTTGGAAGAATAAAAAAGAATCAAAGATATTATGAAGGACATCATGATATAAGACATAGAAGAAAAAAACTAAAGACATCAGCAAACAACCGTATTGTGTGTAATCATGCTAAAGATATCAGCGATACGGCAACAGGTTATTTCATGAACAGTCCTATTTCATATGCGACTTTTGATGATGAAGGACAAGAAAACATAGATAAATTAACGGAAGCTTTTGATAGAGCAGATGTTGATGATGTTGATAGTGATAATGCGCATGATATGAGTGTTTGTGGTGTTGCTTATGAGTATGTTTACATCAAACAAGATACTACTGAAATTGCTTTAAGGAATATAGAAGCTGACCATACATTTCTTGTATATGATGATACGATTGAGCAAAATCTTTTATTCGGTGTTTATTACTATCGTTATAAAGATGCAATAACAAGTAAGTATTGTTATCGTGCTACTGTTTGTACTAAAAATTATGTCAATACAATGATCCTTGAATGCAGTGGGCAAAAACATCAAATGATAAATAAACCTATACCTCATTATTTTGGAAATGTTCCTATCATTGAATATCGCAATAATAAATTATGTATTGGTGATTTTGAACAGCAAATATCATTGATTGATGCTTACAATAAATTAACGAGTGATCGTGTAAACGATAAGGAACAGTTTGTTGAAGCATTGCTTGTTATTTATGGTTCTTTAATGGGTGATGATAATGAAGAAGTAAGCGAAGTCATGAAGATTTTAAAAGAAAACGGGTTGTTGGAACTTCCTGCAGATGCAAGAGCTGAATATATTTCTAGAACCTTTGATGAAAATGGCATGGAAGTATTAAGAAAAGCAATCAAAGAAGACATCTATACATTTTCTCATGTTCCTAATCTTACTGATGAAAACTTTGTAGGAAACAGTTCAGGAGTGGCTATGGAATACAAATTGCTTGGCTTACAAATGATTACAGGTGAAAAAGAAAAGTATTACAAGAAAGCTCTAAAAAGAAGAATTGAATTATTTTGTAATTACTTAAATCTTAAAGCTATTGCTGTCAATCCTAACAATGTTAAGATTACATTTACTCGTCAGTTACCTAAAAATTTAAATGAACTTGCTCAAATGATTGCTAATTTAAGCGGTAAGGTATCTACAGAAACATTGATTGAACAACTTCCTTTTGTTGAAGATGCATCAAGTGAGATAGAAAAAGTTAAACAAGAAAATGAAGAAAATGTAAAACTTCAACAAGAAATGTTTAAGTCTCAAAATGATAATCCATTTAATCAAAATGAGGAAAGTAATGATGAAACAAAAGCTGATGCTTCCAATAGTAAAGATTCTAAACAAAATCCTAGCAAAGCTAATTAAATGGTTTGGCTGATATGAAAAATGAGAAATATTGGAAGAAACGTCAAGAAGAAAAACTTGCTGATATATTAGATGATGCTCAAGTATCCAGTGAATATGTTTCTGGCGTATACAGCAAGGCATGTGTTTATACTCAAAATCAAATAGAAGGAATATTTGAAAAATACAAAAGCAATTATGGATTATCGGAAATAGAGGCAAAAAGATTACTTTCAACAATGGTAAATGATCATGATTATAATGAATTAAAAAGGTTGTTGAAAAATAACGCTTCTAATCAACAAAGAGAGGAATTATTAAAAAGACTTGATGCTCCAGCTTATCAATATAGAATAAAACGACTTGAAAATATGCAAAGTCAGTTAGACAATCTGATGAAAGAAGTTTATAACATTGAAAAAGATAAGAGCACTGATTGCTATATCAACAGTGCTTTTAATGCTTATTACAAAGATGTTTATAACATACAACAAGGAATGAATATAGCTTATCAGTTTGATAATTTAGATTCTAATTTGATTGATAAGACACTAAAATCTAAATGGAGTGGCAAAAACTATTCTGATAGAATTTGGAACAATACAAATGAATTAGCTGATTCATTGAAAGATGAAATGATGCTAGGTGTATTAACCAATAAGACCGAAAAGGAAATGGCTGATACTATCATGAATAAGTTTGCTGTAGGTGCTTATCAAGCAAGAAGGCTTATTCAAACTGAAAGTGCAGCAATGTCAGCGTTTGCTGATCAGTTGGCATTTGAAGATGCAGGTATCGACAAACAAATGTTTATTGCAGTTCATGACAGTAGAACATCAAAGATATGTCAACAACATGATAGAAGTATCGTTGAAACATCAAAGGCACAAGTTGGTGTTAATGTTCCACCGCTTCATCCCAATTGTCGTTCTTATATGATTTCCTATATCGAAGGTATTACTGATGCCATGAAGAAAAGACAACGTAATCCTATTACTGGTAGAGATGAAGTTGTTGACGTTAAAGAAAATTATGATCAGTGGTTAAAAAGGCAACAAGAAACACATGGTGTAGATACTGTTGATACTTTTATGAAAAAGACAAAGAATTTGTCGAATGATAGGAAACAGTATCAAAGTTATATTAATGTTTTAGGCAAAGAAAATATGCCTTCGTCACTATCTAAATTTCAAGATTTGAAATACAAAAATGTAGAACAATGGAATGATCTAAAATATAATTATAGGACGGTTAATCGTTACAAAGTCGATTATGGGACTGTTGATGCCAAAACTATTTTAGAGCTTGATAAAGAGGCATTCGTTGCAAAAGATAAATACATGACAACGAGAGCTAGCAAAGGAAATGTTGCATCAATGAAAATTGGAGATGATTTTTTTATTGCATCTAGTAGAATATCAAGTACAAATGATGATGTTTTCAATAATTATAAAGGTGATAAAAGTAAATTAATAACATCACCAGTAATTAAAAGATTACATCCGCATACTAAGCTTGTTCCGTATAAAGGTCATGAAAATGATTATACAAGAGAGTATGATACGGAATACAAGTTTTTTGAATATATTTATGATCAGGTATTGAAAGGTGAATTAAAAGAACAAGAAATCTATATTCTATCTCAAAAAGATATGTGTTTTAGTTGTAATTCAGTGTATAATGAACTTATAGGAAAACAAGAAGTTATAGATGCAAATATTAATATAAACATTGTATCAGGAAAAGATAATAACTCTTGGGTATATAGAAATTATACAAAAGAATCGTTAAATAACATGAAAAACAAAATCATTAAGAAAGAAAAGGGTGATAAAAATGTCAAATGAATATGCTAGTCTTAAACATGATTTGAAATTGACGTATCTTAATAGCAATGATCAATCAGTTGGTATGTTCCATTTAAATGATTTAGGTCCTTCTTTTGATGGTGACCCTTTGTTTGCATTACAAGTTTCTTTGGCATTAGCAACTATTGAAGCTGAATTGTACCCAACGCTAAATGATGGTGTAAATTACATGTTTTATCAAACATATGAGAATGTTGACCAAATTATTGTTGGTGAGCATGTCGAAACTCAAGAAGAATTAGAGGAAATGAAGCGAGATAGGGACTTTGTTTTAAATTCAGGAAAATTAAATTATGAAGATGCATTTAGAGATGAAGCCGACAAATAGTCGGTTTTTCTTTTGTCAAATTTAAAGAAAGGAGATTATTTATGGCGGAAGGTTTAAGAAACCATTTTCATCAAGATTTTGAATATCGTACAGAACAGTATTACGATAGAAAAAGACATGTTATCGTAAAAAAAATATGTTTTATGTGTATGATATGTGGTCGAACTCGTTATGAAAAATACGACTGTTATGTACCGCCACCAAAATCTAAAACTAAATCATTAGAAAGGAACAAGAAGAAATATGGCAAAACTTAAAGTTATTCGCAATATGATTGATAAAAATACAGGTGTCGTTAGGTATGCTGGTGATGTATTTGAGGTAAATGATGCTAATCGCATAAAAGAGTTGTTGGATGCGAAAGTTGTAGAAGAAATAAAAGAAAATAATTCTAATAAATAGACAGTTTGAAATTGTCTTTTTTTATTGTCCAAAAACTTACGACATTAAAAGATGGGATAGTCTTACGGACTTTAACTGGAGGTATTTATGAAAAAGAAATTTATGTTTCCTTTAGATATTCAATTATTTGCTGATGATAATTCCGGAGATGATTCAGGAAATGATGATCAAGGAACTGGCCAAGATAATCAAGATAGTGGTGAAGGTGGTCAAGAAACAAAAACTTTTACCCAAGAAGAATTAGATAAAATCGTTCAAGGAAGAATTGCTAAAGAACGTAAAGCTTGGGAAAAGCAATTAGAAGAACAGCAAACTGAAGCTCAAAAATTAGAAACAATGAGCGAAAAAGAAAAGAAAAAGTATCAGGAAGAAAAAAGAAGTAAAGAATTAGATGATAGAGAAGCAGCAATTACTCGTAGAGAATTGACTGCTCAAGCTAAAGTTCAATTAGCTGATAAAGGAATTCCAACTGAACTTGCTGAAATTCTTAATTTAACTGATGCTGAATCTTGTAAAAAGAGCATTGAAGTTGTAGAAAAAGCATTTCAAAGTGCAGTAGAGAAAGCAGTTGAAGAAAAAATCAAGGGCAATGCTCCAATGAAGAAAGTTCCAGGAAATACAACAATCTCTTTAGAATCGATTAAAAATATGTCAGCTAAAGAAATTAATGAAAACTGGGATGAAGTTCAAAAAATTATGTCAAATCAAAAATAGGAGGATATTTAAAATATGTCGGTAGCAAATTTTATTCCAACAATTTGGAGTGCACGTCTTTTAAGACATTTAGATAAAAGACATGTATATTTAAACTTATTAAATAGAGATTATGAAGGGGAAATTAAGAACTTTGGTGATACTGTCAAAGTAAATCAAATTGGTAACGTAACAATTAAAGATTATACAAAAGGTGAAGATATTGAAGCTCCTGAAGATTTATCTGGAGAACAACAAGAATTAAAGATTGATCAAGCTAAATATTTCAACTTTGCTGTTGAAGATGTTGATAATGCTCAAACAAATCCTAAATTAATGGATAAAGCAATGGAAAGAGCTGCTTATGGTATGAATGATGTTGTTGATGCTTTTGCAGCTAACTTATTAGCTATCAACGTTCATGCTGATAATACTATTGGTAGTGATACAACTCCAAAAGTGCCAACAAAAGATACTGCTTATGATTTTCTTGTTGATTTAGGTGTTAAATTAACTGAAGCGAATGTACCTACAGTAGGACGTTGGGTAGTTATTCCAGCTTGGTATCATGGCTTATTATTAAAAGATGAACGTTTTGTGGGAAATGGAACTGATTATAATAAGGCAATTTTAGAAGGTGGGGAAGTTGGTAAAGCTGCAGGTTTTACTGTTTATGTTTCTAACAATGTTCCAAATACTGCTAAAACAAAATACAAAATTATTGGTGGAACAGATGAAGCGGGTTCTTACGCTGAACAAATTTTATCAACTGAAGCATATAGACCTGAAAAAAGATTTAGTGATGCTGTAAAAGGATTACATGTATATGGTGCTAAAGTATTCCAATCTAAATGTATTGCAGTATTAACTGCAAATCCATCATAGGAGGTGCAGTAAATGGCTTATATTTACAATATTAAAACAACTGTTTCTACAGAGTGTTTAAATAAAGATGTTATAAAAATTTGTCGAAGTGATCCATTGAATTATATCGTTAGCGATTCTTTGGATGATTTAAATAAGCAAATCAAACAATTAGAAGGCATTGATGAAAGCATAAAACCTAATAAACCTGTTTCCAAAATGAAATTAGATGAATTAAAGGCATATGCTGAAGAATTAGGAATTGAAAATATTGACTCACTTACAAAAGAAGAATTGATTGCTGTTATTAAGCAAAATGGATAATCTTTTAGAAGAATTTAAGAATTTAACAGGAGAAACTGATGATACATTGGTTTCTTCTTTTATATTAAATTCAAAGCGCACAGTTTTATCTAAAACTAATAGAAGTGAGTTGATAGATGATCTATATCCATTTGTATTAAAACTTGCTATTGCTCGTTATAACAAGCAAGGTAATGAAGGATTAGCTTCTTATAATGAGGGTGGAGAAAGTGAATCTTATTTAACTGAAGATGCTATTTTATCAGGTATTACCAATTATCGCTTATCACCTTATGCAAGGAGATTACAGAATGAAAAAAAGAAGTCTCAAGACATTTCAACTGAATAAATATAATCCTTCAAAAGATGATGAAGGTAATATTATAGAAAGCTATAGTGATGAATCATGTGTAGATAAAGCTTTGATATGGCCAGTCAGTTCTAAACTGCAAGTTGAACTTTATGGAATGCGTGTAAATGATATGTTAAATATGCATTATTATGGCTCTCTAGAGATTAAAGAACACGACATGATAAATTATGAGGGAGTTGCTTATAAAGTTATCAGCATCCAAAAATTTAAGCGTTTTAAAGCTATAGGAATTGAGAAAATATGACAAATAAAGATTTTAATAACCTCATAAAAAAATTATCTGAACTAGATTCAGGTGCAGGACAAGAAGTAACTATGAGAGCAGTTAAACAAGCAGGGGTAATTGTCCAAAGTCAAGCAAAGCTTTTGATTTCAAGTGATACAGGTGCTTTAACTCGTTCAGTTAGAGTTAAAAACGAAGTAAAAGAAGGCATAGTTTCTTCTACTGTATATACCAATTCAAAGTATGCACCTTATTATGAATTTGGTACTGGTCCTAATGGAGAGGCAAATCATCAAGGAATATCACCTGAAGTAAATCCTAAATATAAACAAACGGGGTGGATGATTCCAGCTGATGCAATGCCAGTTGATAAAGCTGAGGGATATGGCTTTAAGATTATCTATAGAGATGGTGATGTCATAGGTTATGGTACAAGAGGACAAATGGCTAGGCCTTTTATGTATCCTGCACTTCATGATCAAGAACAAGCAATAGCAAAAAATACGGAAAGATTATTTAGGAAGAAGCTAAAGGAGATATGTAATAAATGATTAATGTTAAAGACATTGTTTATAAAGGACTTTCTCAAAAAAATAAGAATGTAAGTGATGCTTATCCTCAAAACTGGGCCGATTTACCTGCGGTGCAATATGTTGAGGAAGAAAATAAAGTAGCTGACTTTACGGATGATAAAGAACAATCCTCATTCATTCGATATAGAATTGATATTTGGGATAATAAAAGCACATCACAAACTGCGTGTGATGTAGATGAAGTAATGGCAGGCTTAGGTTTTTTAAGAACGTCATGTTCGGATGTTCCCGATCCTAGCGGTTTAAAACATAAACAAATGAGATATGAAGCAATTATAGACTGTGATAAACAGTTTATTTATCATGCAAGTTAAAAAGTCAAGGAGGAAAAAATATGTTAGCGAATGGTGCTAAATTAGAATATAAAAGTAAGTCAGTAAGTGACTACACAAAACTTAATGGATTAAAAGAAATTCCTGAAATTGGTGTAGATCCTGAAAAAGTTGAAAATACGGATTTAGATGACACTCAAAAAATGTATGAAATGGGTATTGGTGACCCAGGAGACATTACGTATAAGTTCAAATATGACAACACTTCAAAAGACAGCCCTTATCGTGTATTAAGAACATATGAAGCATCAGGAGAAAAACTATCATTTAAAGAAACATTAAAAGATGGGACAACTACTGAATTTACTGGTCAAGTATCTGTTAAACGTACAGGTGGTGGTGTTAATGGAGTTATCGAATTTGATTTGAATATTGCATTATCATCAGCGTTTGAAATTACTGATCCAACAATTGCATAAGGAGGATAAACAATGGGCGCATTAAGTGATGAATTAGAAAAAGCTGAGGTTGTAGTTGAAGAAACTCCAAAAAGAAAACCATATGCTATTTGGAAAGTAGATGGAAAAGAATATAAATTAAAATTAAGTACTTCTGAAATTGTTAGTTTAGAATCAAAATTAAGAGTTAATCTTTTAACAGTTGTTTCCAATGCTGAAGAAGGCGCATTACCACCATTAAAAGTAATGTTACTTATTACTCATGGTGCTATGAAAAAGTTTCAGCATGGAATTAAGGAAGATGATGTAATTACAATGTTTGATAAATATTGTGATGAAGGTGGGACACAAATGTCATTTATGACTGATGTGTTCTTACCAATTTACCAAGTTAGCGGTTTTTTCTCACAAGCTCAAGCGGACACAATGGACAAAAAACTAGTGGAAGCGAAGGAGCTAATGTAGAATATGAATTTTTAACCGATTTAATAAATGAACTTTATCCAATTGCTTTAGATTGTGATATTAGTTCATTTTTATTTTGGGAGTCTTCGGTATTAGAAATAGGAGATTATATTGAATCCTACCGAAGAAAAGAAAGAATGAAACAAAAGCAAATAGCAATCCATAATCATAATCTTGCTGATCAGTTGTTAAGAGGAATTAGTATTATATTCAGTGAAGAAAAAGCAAGTGAAAGTGACATCAAACAAATATGGGATTACTATCCTGATTTATTTGAAGATGAAAAGAAAGAATACTATATCCAAAAAGAACAAGATGAATTTGAAAGTTTTAAAGCAAGAAGATTAAGATTTGCTAACAGTTATAATAAGAAATTTAAAGGAGATGATTGAAAAGACATTAGAAGAATTAAAAGTTATCATCTCAGCTGAAACAAGTAAATTCAGCAACGCATTGAAAAATGCAACAAATGAAGCCAAAACATCAGCAAGCAGTATTGAAAGTTCTACTGGAAGAATTAGCAGAGCCGTAAGTGGTATTAAATCAATGGTTGCTAAAGTAGCTGCAGGATTTGGCTTATACAAATTAGGGAAAGAAGCTATAGAAGTTGCTTCAAATATTACAGAAGTACAAAACGTAGTTGATACAGCATTTGGCGATATGGCATGGAAAGCCGAGCGATTTGCTAAAAATTCAATTCAACAGTTTGGTATGAGTGAACTCTCAGCTAAAAAGACAGCATCAACTTATATGGCCATGGCTTCAGGTATGGGGCTAGGACAAGAAAAAGCAAGTGATATGGCAATAACATTAGCTGGTCTATCAGGTGATGTTGCTTCTTTCTATAATATTTCTCAAGAATTAGCTGATATTAAATTGAAATCAGTATTTACTGGTGAAACTGAAACATTAAAAGATTTAGGTATCGTCATGACACAAACAAACTTACAATCATATGCTTTAAGCCAAGGAATCAGTAAGAATGTAAGCGATATGTCACAAGCTGAATTAACTACTTTGAGATACAATTTTGTATTGAATCAATTATCAATGGCTCAAGGGGACTTTGCTAAAACAGGTGGAACATGGGCCAATCAAGTACGTATCTTACAAGAACAGTTCAAACAATTACTAGGAATTATTGGTAATGGATTGATTGCTGTATTAACACCAGTCATTCAAGTGATCAATATGATTATTGGAAAGTTGATTACATTAGCAAATGTAATTGCAGGAGTTTTTGGTAAATTATTTGGTAAAAAGAGTGGAGCTAAACAAGCAAGTGCTGGATTTACTGCTGCAGGTGATTCAGCTAAAAAAGCTACAGCTTCAACTGGTGGTTTAAATAAGTCATTGAAAGGTACTGAGGGTCAAGCCAAGAAAACGGCAAAGGCCTTAGGTTCTTTAGCATCCTTTGATGAAATCAACACAATCAGCGCAAGTGATTCATCAGGCTCAGGTGGTTCAGGTGGAAGCGGGGCTGGTGGAGCTGGTGGCGGAGGCTATGATGTTGGCTCTATTGATTGGGATAACGCTTTTGGAGAACCCGATACAAGTGGTGTTGATAAAGCAGTAGATAAAGTACTCAAGAAATTGAATTCAATTAAAGATTGGATAAAAGAAAATAGTCCTGTTATCATAGCACTTCTTGCTGGGATAGGAGCAGGGTTATTGACATTTGAAACAATTATGAATTGGGGAGCGATTACTGCAGCTATTGGTGCACTAATTGCTCCGTTTCAATGGTTAGCAACCGCTGTTTCAGTCTTTGTGGGTAGCATTACTGAAGGAAGTGGCGTACTTGTAGGATTCCAGGCTATATTTGGAACTACGGCAGGTACTGCGGCATTTTTTGCAACAATAGTAGCTGCAGTCACAGCTGCACTTGTGTATTTATATCAAACAAGTGATAGTTTTAGACAATTAGTAAATAATTCTATTAGTGAATTAACAGGTATATTAGATAATTTCTATAAGAGTATTTTAGTACCAATATTTAATTTTCTATTGGATCTATTCAATACAATTATTGTACCAATAGCAATGTTCCTTGCTAAAACATTTGTCAAAGCAGTAGAAGCAGTATTTACGATTGCTTTATCACTTTGGAAAAATGTACTAGCTCCATTAGCAAACTTCCTAGTAAGTGTATTATCAATTGCATTATCAGGAATTCTAGAAGTATGGAATACATGGAAACCAGGTATCCAAGCTATAGGTGATGCTATTAATTGGGTATGGGATAATGTGTTATCACCATTAGTCGATTTTATCGTTGGATCGTTCAGTGATACATTCAAATCATGGGGAGATTTAATCAATGAATTAATTCCTAATGTTATTGAAATGTTCCAAGGCTTAACTGATTTCTTTGTTGGTGTGTTCACTGGTGACGAAAAACGTTGTTGGGAAGGTATTAGAAAAATATTTGAAGGATTTGCTAATTTCTTAAAAGTAGGTTTTACGAATGATTGGACAAAAGCATTCGGCTTATTAGGTGTACCTCTTAATGCATTTTGCTCTACAGTAACAGCTATCTGGAACACAATAAAAGGTGTGTTAAGTGGTATCATTGACTTTGTTGGTGGAGTTTTTACTGGAAACTGGGCAAGAGCATGGAATGGTGTTAAGAATATCTTTAGCAATATAGTTAGTGGTTTTGCTGGAATATTTAAAGCGCCTATTAATGCAATCATTAGTGGAATCAACAGTTTTATCGGTGGATTAAATAAAATTAAAATTCCTAATTGGGTTCCAGGTATCGGTGGAAAAGGATTTAATATTTCAAAAATTCCAAAATTGGCTGAAGGTGCAGTTGTTTCAAAAGCAACTCCTGCAATCTTTGGGGAAGCAGGAACCGAAGCGGTAATTCCTTTGCAAAGAAATACAAAGGGTCTAGATTTAATCGCTCAAAAAATTTCTGAAAGATTACCACAAGGAGATAGTAGTAATGGTGGAACATATATTATCAATTTAGTTTTAGAAAATGGTAAAGTTTTAACTAGAATGGTGATTGATAATATCAAAGAATATGAAGCGCAAACTGGTAAGCCAGTATTTGATTATTAAGGAGGTGTAGGAAAATGGCTGATGAAGCAAAAATAAAGGTGAATGGTGTATTATTGCCTACACCTTCTGATATTAGTGTTGAAATACAAGATTTAGACGGAGATAGTGTAAGACCTATCGCTACAGGTGTTTTAAGAAGAAATAGAATCAGATCTAATATGTTAAAAGTAACATTGACATGGAATTTAAAGACATTTGTTGATGTCGTGAGTATTTTAAATGCTGTTACTCCTACTGAATTCAATGTTGAGTTGTATATTCCTGATCATGGAATTAGGGGCACGAAGAAGATGTATGCCGGAAATAAAAAATATAATTATATAAGAACAAAGACGGGATTAAAAGTTCAGTCTTTTTCTTTTGCTTTGATTGAGGTGTAGAAAATGCTTATAAAATATGGAGATTTAGATGTAACACATAGATTAACTGAATATAAGTCATCAATTTCTTTTGCTAATGGCTATATCATTGGAAATGTACCTACTATGCAATTAAATCTTAAATTTGATAACTATGATGGTATTCTTGATGATTTGGATATAACCAAATATTGGGAAGTACAAGAAAATGAAAATTGTGAAGTAAGATATTTTAAGGTTTACGACCAACCCGAAAAATATACAAAGTCATTAAGCTTAAAATTATATGATAACAACTATGAATTGGATGTTCCATATACAACTCAATTATCTTATCCAGTAACGATTAAAGACCAGTTAGATGAAATAGAAACGCTGACTGGTCTTTCTGTTGTAAGAACCAATATTCCTGCGTATATCTTAGAAAAAGAAGTTTCCTGGTACGATAACACCATTGTTATTAGAAACTACTTAGGATGGATTGCTGAGCTTTTTGGAGCAAATGTATTTGCAAGCGGTAAAGGCTCACTTGAATTTGTTCAAGTGACTAAGGATGCGTTTGTTAAAACTGATACGTTAACAAACTATGAAAAAAATGAATTGTACTGCGTGTCTAGAATTTATTATGAAAATGGCTTAAACCCTTTAGAAAAAGGGGATACAGCGGGTAATACCATATTTCTAGATTCTAATAATTTATACTTAACAGATGAACAAAATTTGATTGATAAACTATATAATCAATTAAATGGATTAACATTTTATTCAACAAAAAGCATATCAATGATTTCAATAGATAACTTGTTACCAGGATGTTTAGTAAATTATAATGATGAATTCAATTTTATGGTTACTGATTTGTCTATCACATATAAAGGTGGAGAATTTTCTATAAGTGAAGTTGATGGAAATACTCCAACAAAAAACGAAGAACGTGTTATTAAGAAAATTACCAATTCAACAAGAATTAGAAAATTACAGATATCTCAGGACCAAGAAAAATTAAAATTAGATATTGTTGCTAAAGAGCAAGAAGATCTAAATACAAAAATGGGTGAGTTATCATTATCAAATGAAGAAATCAAAACAAAGATTAATGAAATAGAATCCAAAATAGATGATTTGGATGTTTCATTGATTACTGTTAATCTTGTACCTAGTGCAACTATACTTAATAGTTATAATCAAAGTATTAAAATTGCATGTCATGTTATGAATTCTAATGAAGATGTTACTGAAAATTATAATGATCTAAGTTTTCAATGGTATTTAAATGATAAAAAATACAAAACAGGTAAATTTATCACATTAACTCCTGATGATATTAATATGTCAGTTAATGTCAAGTGCGTATTCACATTGGACAATATTCAATTTGATACAGGATACACAACAATAGTTGATGAAAGTGATGCAGTTCATTTAGGAAATAGTTTTCTAGACGTTACTAATACTACATTAACTCAAAAATTAAATGATAATGGAACTTACATTCCTAATTGGACCATTACACCAGCAATCATTACACCTTGTATTATGAACGGCAATGTAATTATAGAATTAAGTAACTGTACGATTGGTTATAAAAAAATAATCAATAGTAAGGAAGTCGACATAGACAGTAGTTATGAAATCGTAAAAGATGGTATTTTATCAGTTAATAAAAATATTATGACAAACAAATTTCCTAATGTAACATACGTTTGTGATGTTGCATATAAAGGTACTTCGATTAGATTATATGTAAGTTTTTCATTAGCTGAACAAGGAGTAGGAATTCAAAATATTACAACCTATTATTTAGCATCAAGTAAAAGTAAAGATATAAGAGTAGACAGTGAGGGATGGACAACATCTATTCAAACTATCAATGCAAATAATAAATATCTATGGACATATTCAGTTACAAATTATACTGATGGTTCATCAAAAACAAGTGAACCACTTATAATGGGAACTTATGGTGATGATGCAATAACTCTATATATTGAATCTTCAAATGGAAATACATTCAAAAATAGTGATATTGCAACTATATTGACAGTTCATATTTATGTCGGTGCTGAAAGAATTGAAAGTGCTGAACAATTGGAAAAAAGATTTGGCAAAAATGCATATCTTCAATGGAGTATAAAAAAGCTTGGAGAAAAAGAGTTCTCACCTATAGATATTGAAGATACTAGAATAAATGATAAAGGATTTATATTTACTATAAGTCCAAGAGATATAAATAAGAAAGCAGTATTCAACTGTGAATTAAATTTGGAGGAATAAAAGAATATGGCAATTAAAGCAAGTAATCAAGTAGATTTATTAGATATGACGGATGGGTATACCGTTGTATTGACAAATGATAACTATACATTTTTAGGAACTACTACTGCTGTTAATGGAACTCAAACAACAAGCACACAAGTAATGGCTTTGCAAGGTTCTGAAACAGTACCCGCTAAAATAGGTACAATTACATGCCCAACAGGTATTAGTGCTGTTAGTGATGGAAAGACTCCAATGCCTACTATCACAATTACTGCAACCAGTGCATTAACAAAAACAGGTAGTTTCACTATACCAGTAACTGTTAATGAGGGAACGGTAAATGAAGTAACTATTAACAAAGTATTTTCTTATTCTATTGCTTTTAAAGGAAATCAAGGAATTCAAGGTACAAGTGTTAAAATCTCATCTAAATCAATTCAATATGTTGGTTCTTCAAGTGGTACTACAACACCTACGAGTGGATGGCAAGACACTATTCCATCAGTTAGCGCAGGAAACTACTTATGGACAAAAACAACAGTAACTTATAGTGATGGTACTTCCACGGTATCATATTCAGTTGCTAGACAAGGTGCTAATGGTTCTTCACCTACAGTATCTAAAACAGTTACTGAATATGTTCAATCAACAAGTGGAACTACAGTGCCTACAAGTGGGTGGGCAACTACACCACCAACAGCAACTGCTGGGCAATATATTTGGACAAGAGTAACAGTGACTTATAGTGATGGTAAAACAGCTATCAGCTATACTGTATCTAAAAATGGTGCTAACGGGGCAAAAGGTGATAAAGGAGATAAAGGGGAAACAGGCGCTAAAGGTGATGATGCAATCTATATGAATATTACTTCTTCTAATGGAAATGTATTTAAAAATACAGCAATTGCTACTACTTTAACTGCACATGTTTATAAAGGCGCTACAGAATTAACTGGCGCTGCTATTACAGCTTTAGGAACTATCAAATGGTATAAAGATGGTGGAACAACTTCTATTGCAACTGGTCAAACATTTACTGTCAGTGCAGGTGATGTAACAAATAAAGCAACTTATACTGCTCAATTAGAGGGATAATATATGGCAGTTAAATCTAGTGCAATTCTAACATTGATTAGAATTGATGATGGAGAAGATGCAAGCATTAGAAGTGCAACTGCCCCTAGTGATACTACAAAGTTGTGGTTTGATACAACTACACAAACTTTAAAGAGATATGACAGTTCAAGTGGTACTTGGGAAATTGTTAATGATTATGCTGATGATATGAACAATATGAGACAAGAAATATCTGTTGAATATAATTCAGCGATAACTCAATTAAAAAACTCATTAACATCATTAGTAGAAGAACTGCAAACAACAACTACTAATAATACAACATCTATCAATAGTCTTAGTTCTCAAATTATTCAAAATGCCAGTTCAATTCAGTTGGTTACGAATAACGTTAACTCTATTACTGATAAATTAACGGGAGTGGCTACAAAAGAAGAAATTTCTCAATGGGCTAAGTTCGAAGAAGGAATATTAAAATTAGGATCTAGCAATAGTCCTTTTGATGTAAGACTGTCCAATACGGAACTTGGCTTTTACGAAAATGATAAAAGAATTGCCTATCTTTCTAATCAGCAATTGAACATATCACAAGCAGTTGTAATGAAACAAATCAATCTAGGTACTTTTCAAATTATTTATGATGAAGATTTAGGCTTGTTAATTTTGTAGGAGGTAATATATGGCAACATTTGGAACCACTAATAAATATATAAATTACAGTGTTAATTCGCAAGAATTGTCATATGACATCAATTCTAATACATCAGTTGTTCGTGTTTGGATCGACGTTTGGAGAACAAACACAGGATATACAACATATGGTAATGGTACAGTATATGCTCGTATAAATGGAACAGTATATAGCGCTGGAATAGGTACTGGCCAAATAATTACTTCCAGTGCAATTCGATTAGGAACTTGGGATGTAACTGTAGGACATAATACTGATGGTTCAAAGTCAATTGGTGTAAGTGGCTGGATCAGTCATGACAGATTTAGTTCAAGTGAAAATGGATATACGCATACATTAACTACTATTCCTCGACAAGCCAATATAACCGATTCACCAACAACTTTCAAAGATACTGATGATCCTTGGTTCAAATACAGTAATCCAGGTAACTTCAATATGGAATGTTGGTTGGAACCAAACCCTAATGGAGAACATTACGCTAAAAGGACATTAAGTGGTACGAGTGGTACGTTTACATGGGAACTTACTAATGATGAAAGAAAACAGTTAAGAGAAGCATGTAAGGGCAAAACATGCGCTATTCGTATAGGACTATATTCAAATAACTGTTCCTGGGCAAGTTATCACGATAGAACATATCAGATGACAAATGCTGAACCAACTATAAATAGTGTTGTAACAAGTATTATTGATCCCTTTGGAAGTCTATGTTTACAAAATAGATCCAATATTAAATTTACTATTTCAGCAACAGCTAAATATGGAGCAACAATTACTAATTATGCGGTTAGTGGTAATAACTTTAGCTATGCAGGAAGTAAAAATACGTGTCAAACTTCAAATATCAGGGATAGTGGAAATTTAAAATATACAGTCACAGTTACTGACAGTAGAGGGTTTACAGCTTCTACAACAAAAACAATCAATGTTACTGGGTATTCCTATCCAACTATTTCTATGGAGGCATTTAGAAGTAATTCAAGCGGTACAAAGGATGTATCCAGTGGCACATATATTTGTGTCAAACCAGTATTTACGTATTCAGCAATAACTGGCAATTCAATAGCAAGCAAAGCTATTAAAATAAATAACATCTCTAAAAACACAAGCTTTTCAAGTGGAGGAAATTATGTATTTAGTGGATACTCGTTAAACAAAACATATGATGTTATATGTACTATAACTGATACTGTAGGCAATAGCGCAAGTATCAAAGCAACAATCACAGTTGCTAAAATACCTTTTAATATTTCCAAAAACAAAAGCGCTTTAGGTTTAGGAACTGTAGCTAAATATGATGGTTTCATCAATATAGGGTATGGATTTTGTAATACCGATGGAGAACAGTTGTATATGTTTGGAGTAACTGATAATTATGATGATGATTGATGATTAAGGAGGAAAAATCTATTATGCAAGAATTTATTAAAATCTTCGGGGGGGGGGGTGCGATATTTACTATTTAAATATTGCATTTCCAAAGAAAGAAGGTGCGCTAATTTAATTAGTGGACCAAGTGGTGATTGTGTATGAAATTTCTAAAGCCACCAAAGAATATGTTCTTGAGAAAAAAGGATGTGTACTTTAAATATTCTATCGAAGAACAATGGACTGGAGAATATTGGTTGGATGGAAAGAAGATATATAGCAAAGTTATACAATCAACAGGTGTATTATCTTCTGCTGGTGTAGTTAATATTAAGCATGATATTGTTAATTTAAATGAATTTATTGATTATGAAGTTTTTATTCAAGGTGATAATACATTTTACAAACTACCAGTAGTTTATTATTCTAATGCGACATCAGGGACTTTTTATGATATGTTTGCAAGAATAAACGAAACAAGTCTTCAAATAATTAATAATAATGCAGACTGGAACAAATACGCAGTAACTGCTATTATATATTATACAAAAAACACATATCACGATTTTGACTAATTAAATTAGCAGTCAAAATGAGTTTCATAAAACTTTTTGGAAATAAAATTAGAGCAAAGGATGTTGTAAATAAAACAGGTGTAGATCTTTTGATATGGAAAGAAATAAAGAAAGGTGCAAGGTTTGGCCAAACAATAAATTTAATAGATGGAGCTACGGAATATTTATTTTTATGCCACATGGCTCCAGGTACTGATGGATCATTAACATATCCTTTTTATATACCAGCATTCCTTTGCGCAAATATTGCAACTAATAATTTAACTTTTAGATTTGGAGGATATTTAACAAGTGGTGTAAGTCATGGAATGACTATAATGTTTGACAAAACAAGTAACTATTTTAAGTTATCGGATTGGTATTATGGAAGTTCACCTAAAAACACCACATATACAGTTGATATCTATTATCGCTAATAGTAAATATCAAAACAAGTGAAATTTATTAAGTTTTTTGGAAATAAAGTTAGAAAAAAAGATGTTTATTTTAAGTATTCTACTGAAGAACAGTTTACGGGTGAATACTGGATAAACGGAGTAAAGATATATTGCAAAGTAGTATCTGTAAGTGGATTTACTAAAGATAAATACGTTGCGCATAACATATCAAACTTGCACAGGATATTGAGTTGCGACTTGTTTGTAATGTTTAATGATGGAACAAATCATATGATGCCACGTGCACATAAAGATAACGATCATGATGGTATCTCTGTTCAAGTGACTAAAACAAATTTAATATTACAGGTCGGTCAATCAAATGGTTTTGCTGATGCGACTGGGTATGCAATATTGAAATATATCAAAGTAACGTAAAAGGAGATAAAAAAATGGACAATAAGACAAATGTATATACATTGGATGTAAGTGAAAAAACATTTAATGATGTACAAGCTAATAAATTCTATATTACTGATACAAAGAATTTAAAAGCAGGTGATTATATATTATTTAGAGTAGTTGTTAAAGATGAGCAACAAAATGATAGTTATACTGGAGCAAATACAATGTTAACTGTTAATACAATTAATGTTACATTTGTTGGCTTAGAAAAGGGATACAGTGTTGTATTTCTTAAGTAGAAGGTGAGGAAAATGAATAATATGGAAAAAGTATTCAACACAGCAGTAGCTATCTTAGCTACTTTTTTTACGTATCTATTTGGTGGCTGGGATTTAGCTTTAAAGATTTTAATTACATTCATGGTATTAGATTATGTGACAGGTGTAATTTATGCTTATGTAATTAAAACACTTAATAGTGAGGTCGGCTTTAGAGGATTAATTAAAAAATGCATGATTTTAGCCGTTCTTATTGTAGGAGTGGAATTAGATCGTATGCTTGGAAATGGGGGCACTTGGGTATTTAGAACGCTTGTAGCGTATTTCTATATTGCAAATGAAGGAATTAGCCTATTAGAAAACATTTCTAATCTAGGTGTTCCAATTCCAAATAAAATCAAAACTGCGTTAGAACAGTTAAACAATGATGAAGATCTAAAAGAAATAGAGTAGTCGAAAAGGGCTACTCTTTTATTTTAAATAACAACCAAAAATCGAAAAAAATGGTTGTTAAACGGAATTAAAACTGTAGAAAAAACGAAATTATGAACAAAGGAGATTGTAAAAATGGATTCAAAAGAATTTATTGAATTATGTAAAGAAGAAGTAAAAAAATATACAGAAGAACATCTTGATAAAACGGATGGCGAAGCTGATTTTGATGTTTATGTAGTGTGGTATGCAAAAACTTTACAAAACCATAAAGCACTATTAAGCACAACGTTATTTGATGGGATGTATTATGAATTAACTTTCAATGGTGATAAGCAAGAATTATACTTTGATGCTTATAAGAAATTTGAAAATAAATGTATTAAGTTAGAAGGAGAATAATTATGGAATTTAAAAAAGCTTTAGAATTAATGAAACAAGGAATGAAAATGAAACTTCCAAGTTGGGGTGGCTATTGGTTTTATGATAATGAAAAAGAAACAATCATCATGCATACAAAAGAAGGTGAAGAATTAGATATTAGAGAAACAGATAGAGTTGAATATACAACTTTAAATATCTGCAGTAATGATTGGGTGATTGCTGATAAAAATAATTGCCCTCAATTAGGTGGAGTTGCTACATTTGGGTTTGATGAAGCTATCAAATATCTAAAACGTGGCTTAAAAGTAAAACGCAAGGGATGGAATGGTAAAGAACAATACATTGAACTTGCTACAAATGTATCTTTTAAAACACCTAATGATGAAGTTATTAATGTAGATCATGTGGATATGGGTAACAAAGCAATTGCTTTCCATGGGACAAGTGGTGTGCAGTTAGGATGGTTAGCAAGTCAAAGTGATATGTTATCAAATGATTGGATTTTTGCAGAATAGGAGGAAGAAAAAATGAAAATTAATGTACATGGTGGTCACAACTTTAAAGTGCAAGGAGCAAGTGGATGTTTTAGTGAAACCAAAGAAGATAGAAATGTTAAAAATTTAGTTATTGCAAAATTAAAAGCATTAGGGCATACAGTATATGATTGCACTGATGAAGATGGTGCTACACAATCTAAAAATCTAGCAAACATTGTAAATAAATGTAATGCACATACAGTGGATTTAGATGTTTCAATCCATTTTAATGCTTCAAATGGAGCAGGACATGGTGTTGAAGTTTTAGTTTATAGTGATAAATCTAAAGCAAAAACATATGCTCAAAACATTGTAAATGCTATTGCAGAATTGGGATTTACTAATAGAGGAGTAAAAGTAAGAAATGATCTATATGTATTAAAAAAGACAAAAGCACCTGCATTATTAGTTGAATGTTGTTTTTGCGATAATCAAAATGATGCAAATATCTATAATGCTGAAAAAATGGCTGATGCAATTGTTAAAGGAATTACAGGTCAAACTGTTTCAGCGCAACCAACACAAACATCAACAACTTCTAAACCTGCAGGTAAGGAAACAGGTGCATACAAAACTACAGCAAGTGACTTATCAGTAAGAACTGGTCCAGGCATGAATTATCGTAGACTTGAACACAATGAACTTACTGATAATGCAAAAGCTCACGATAAAGACAAGGATGGTTGTCTTGATAAAGGTACACCTGTTACGGTGAAAGAATGGAATGGCAATTGGGCAAAAATTCCTAGCGGTTGGGTTTGCGGAGATTACTTGAAAAAAGTCTAAATAGAAGTATAATATATTTGTTAGTTAACAGAAAAAGTAAAAGAATATTATCTATTTCTTCAAAAGTATTTCAACAACTTTATTTATTAACTAATAATTGCATGAAAAGACCCTAGCCAATTTAGCTAGGGTTGTTTTTTTGTATATATGTATATATATTAATAATGATAGAAAGTCATATTTTTTCAATGAATTTTATCACTAAAACGTACTTATTTAGTAACAAATTAGTAACAAATTGCTTGAAACCTGCACTATTACGTAATTAAATTTTCAATTCTTAAATAACACAATATAAAAGAAGTATATATTCGATATATATTTCTTTTTTTATTGACAATAAATATAAAATATTCTATAGTTGATGTGTCAACTATAGGAGGAAATATGAATTTATCACGCTTAATTTCTATTCTTCATAATCAAAAAAATAGTTATATGAATGTCCAACTTAAAGCGTTTGGTTTATCCCATGGACAAGCGATTACTTTAAAAATTATTTATGAAGAAAATAATATCAAACAAGAAGATTTAAATAAAAGATTACAAATTGATAAAAGTGCAGTTACGAGAATTTTAAAAACATTAGAAGATAAGGGATTTATTATTAAAAAAACAGCAAAAGAGGATAAAAGAAATCATGTTTTGTCTTTAACTTCTAAGGGAAAAGAATTATATCCTAAAATTAAAGATGTCATTAAAGAGACAACAGAGATGATGATTAAAGATATTGATCAAAATGAGCTTATTCTTTTAGAAGAACTTTTATTAAAAATGAAAATGAATTTGGAGGATACGTATGAAAAATGATGATAAGATGGGGACTAAAAATATATTACCTTTATTAGTAGAATTTTCAATTCCAGCTATTATCGGAATGCTTGTTAATGCAATTTATAATATCGTTGATCGTATGTTTATTGGAAATGCTCCAAAATTGGGGTCAATTGGTTTAGCAGGAATTAGTATTTGTTATCCTGTAACTCTTGTTTTAATGGCCATTTCTTTAATGATTGGAATGGGTGGAGCCACTCGTTTTTCAATAGCGTTAGGACAAGGTAAAAAGGAAGAAGCTGGAAAGTATATGGGAAATGGTCTAACTTTAACAATTATTTTAGGCCTAGTCTTTATGATTTTAGGAAATGTTTTTTTAGCACCAATGTTACGTTTATTAGGTGCTTCAAAAACTGTTTTGCCTTATGCTGAAAATTATTTAAGTATTATTTTATATGGTGCTGTTTTTCAATGTATTGCAATGGCAGGAAATAATTTTTCTAGAGCTCAAGGAAATCCTAAAAATGCCATGATTTCACAATTGATCGGAGCAGGGTTTAATATTTTATTTGACTATATTTTAATTTGTATTTTCCATATGGGAATGAAAGGAGCTGCTTTTGCAACAATTGGTGGTCAATTATTAAGTGCTTTATGGCAACTTGCTTTCTTATTTGGTAAACGTACGATTATTTCTTTAAATATTTCATTACTTAAATTAAAATTAAGTGTTTCTAAACAGATTATTCAAACAGGAATACCAGCTTTTTTAATGCAAATCTCTAATAGTGTTTTAAATATTATTTTGAATGCGTCTCTTGTTAAATATGGTGGAGATTTAGCGTTAAGTGCTATTGGTATTGTTACAAGCATTCAAACACTTATTTTGATGCCAATTACTGGTTTGATGCAAGGTCAACAACCATTGATTTCATATAATTATGGTGCTTTAAAAATGGATCGTGTTAAAGAAACATTAAAATACGCAATTATAGGTGCTACAATGATTGCTTTGATTGGTTTTATCGCAGTACAATTTTTTACAAAAAGTATTGTCTATATGTTTAATGATGAAGCAGATGTTGTAAAATTATGTAGCCATGCTTTACATATTTGGTTTATGTGTTTACCGGTTATTGGTGCACAAGTAATGTGTGCAAACTATTTTCAAGCGATTGGTAAGATAAAAATATCAAGTGTTTTAAATTTATTGAGACAAATTATTATTTTAATTCCTTGTATCATAATTTTTTCATCGATTATAGGTTTAGATGGTATTTTTATAGCTGTCCCTGTTGCGGATCTATCAGCGTTTATTATTACTGTTTTATTATTAAAAAATGCCTTAAAAAAAGAAGCCTGAGCTTCTTTTTAATTATATCTTTTTACAACGAATTGATTCAATAACAGGTTGATTTTCTTTTTTTACAGTTCCATTATTATCTTCTACTTTTACATCTTTACAAATTTGATCAACAATGTCCATGCCTTCATAAACATAACCAAAAACAGCATATTGACCATCCAAATAAGTAGAATCACTTTGAACAATAAAGAATTGTGAAGAAGCACTATCATTATCTTGACTTCTTGCCATAGAAAGAGCTCCACGTGTATGACTTAAAGGATTTTTTACCCCATTATCTGAAAATTCTCCCTTAATTGTTTCTTTACTTCCACCAGTGCCATCTCCTTTAGGATCTCCACCTTGAATCATGAAACCATCAATAATACGATGAAAAGTTAAATCATCATAAAATTTTTCTTTACTTAACTTTACAAAGTTTGTTACTGTAATTGGTGCTGTATCAGCATCAATTTCAGCATAAATTGTTCCATAATCTTTAACTTTAATTTCAACTTGATAATTTCCTGATAAAGTTTTTGTTTTTTTAGTTGCTTTTTCTGTTGTTGTTTTAGAAGAACATCCAGCAATGGAAACAACAGTCATTAAAACTAAAAGTACTTTTAGCATTTTTTTCATTCATTTCACCTCTTTCAATATTATAACAAATATGAATTATGAAAAAAAGATACTCAATAAGACTTGATTGTGCTAAAATACATGAAAGAGGTTTTAAAGATGAGAGAAAAAAGAATTGTATTAGTAAATGATGTAACAGGATTATCAAGATGTTCAGTAGCCTGTCAATTGCCAATTATTTCAGCTATGGGAATTGAAACAGCTTTTGTACCAACAGCAATTTTATCTATCAATACATACCATAAAGATTTCTTTTTTGATGATTATACATCAAAGATGAATGATTATATTGAAACATATAAAAAAATGAATATTGATTTTGATGGAATATGCAGTGGCTTTTTAGGATCTGCGAAACAAATAGAAATAGTAAAAGAATTTTTTAAAGATTTTAAAACAGAAAAAAACTTTATTTTAGTAGATCCAGTCATGGGTGATCATGGAAAACTTTATCCGACTTATACGCGAGAAATGCAAGAAAAAATGAGAGAACTCATGCCTTATGCGGCAATTGTTACACCTAATTTAACAGAATTGTGTGCTTTGATTGATGAAGCTTATCATGAAACAAGCAATGAGCAAGAACTTAAGCGCATGTGTGAAAAATTAAGTCAAATGGGTCCAAAAATGATTGTAGTAACGGGTATTTCTATTGGTCATCAAATTTTAAATTTTGTTTATAACCATGGAAAAGTTGAAAAAATCTATGCAAAACGTATTGGAGAAGATCGTAGTGGCACAGGAGATGTTATTTCTGCAGTAATTGCAGGAAGCTATTTGAAAGAGCAAAATTTTTTAGAAGCTGTTAAAAAATCAACAGATTTTGCTTCTAAATGCATTCAACATTCTGTAGATATTGATGCTCATCCACATATGGGATTATGTTTTGAACCATTATTAAAAGAATTGGGGGATTAAGATGATATTATATACATTATATAAAAATAGTTATATTGATATTGCACATTTAGAAAGTACTAAAGGGATTACATGTTATGTTAATTCGACAAATCGTTGTACATGTTCATGTACATTTTGTTTAAGACAAACAAAGGAAATGATTGAAAATAATTCTTTATGGTTAAAAGAAGAACCAACGGTTGATGAAATTATTCAAGAATTTGAAAAATATGATTTAAATGATTTTAAAGAAGTTGTTTTTTGTGGTTTTGGTGAACCACTTATAAGACATGATGATTTAATGAAAGTTGCTAAGTATTTAAAAGAAAGAAGACCCGATCTACCTACAAGAGTGAATACCAATGGGTTATCTTCTTTATATAATAAAAGAGATATTACGCCTGAATTTAAAGGATTGTTAGATACTGTTTCTATTAGTTTAAATACAAGTAATAAAGAAGATTATTTAAAACTTACAAGAAGCCAATATGGAATTGATTCATTTGATGAATTATTAGATTTTGCTAAAAAATGTAAAGCCTATGTGCCTCATGTTGTTTTAACGATTGTTGATACAACAATTCCTGAAAAAGATGTAGAAATTTGTAAACAGATTGCTCAAAATATTGGGGTAACTTTAAGAATAAGACCATTTGAAGATTAGTGAGGAAAGAAAAAATGATGCAATTATCTCGTGAAGAAAGATTACTTCATATAGGAAAAATGACCAATGTAAGAGATTTAGGTGGTTATGAAACACAAGAAGGATATTATACAAAATCACATAAATATGTTAGAAGTACATGTCCAAGTGGGATCAGTGATGATTTAAAAGAACAATTTTATCAATATGGTATTCGTACTGTCATTGATTTAAGAAGTGATTATGAATTAGTTCATCAACCACATAGTTTAAAAGGGTATAAAGATATAGAGTATTGTCATATTAATTTACTACAAAATGAAAATATGTCAGTATTACCAAATGATATTAAAGACTATCAAGATTTAAGTGGTTTTTATATTTTTATGATCGAAGCGAATAAAAAACAATTTAAAAAAGTATTTAATATCTTTTTAAATCATCCTTATGACTGTACATTATTTAATTGTTCTGCAGGTAAAGATCGTACAGGTGTTATTGCATGTATGTTATTAGATCTAGCGGGATGTCATGAATATGATATTGTTAAAGATTATTCAGAATCTTATGAAAATAATATGGCAATGATTAAACAATTGGAAGAAATGATACCAAGTGAAGATGAAAAATTCTTAGGTTCTGATCCAAGAGTGATGATGAAATTTATTGCGTATTTAAGAGAAAATTATGGTAGTACTAAAGGATATTTATTAAATATTGGTTTTAGTGATGAAGAAATTGAAGAAATTAAAGAAAATTTCATAATTTAAAAGAAAAAAGGCCTCCTATTGTCATATATAAACATAGGAGGTTTTTTTATGAAGGCATTAACGTTTAAAGAAAAACAAGATGTTTTAGAAGATCTATTTAAAAAGTATCACCGTGCTGTTTTACAACTTAAATGTTTAGAAGAAAGGAATTTTTATCCATCGATTCAATTTGATACCGTTAAAGAAAAGAAGATGTATTATCAAGATAAAGGAAGTCAATTGAATGATCAATTGGTGTTAAAAGAAGAATTAGAGAAAGTTATTGCAACATTTGAATTTATTTTAGATTGTTTATCGATGGAGAGTAAAATTATTATTGAAAAAGAATTTATAGAGAGAGTTGGTAAAGATTGGTGGATTGATTATTATTCTCGGAGTACATACTATCGTCTTAAAACAAGGGCCATGGAAGAAACTTTGTTCTATTTTAGTTGTTTATAAAAATCATAAAGTTTAAATATAAAGCAAAGAATAACCAAAGAATATAAGGAATATTTAGATAAAAACTTTTTGGATTAATTTTTTTAAAAATGATAAACATATAAATAACAGTAAGAATCAAAGCTATTAAAATCATTAATGAAAGAAAATAATTATGAAGATTAAAAAAGAAAAGTGGCCAACAAAAATTAATAAATAATTGAAAAGAGTAGACAATTAAGGCGTTTTCACGTTTAGGATCATGACTGATATAAATAAAATAACTAGAAATTCCCATCAAAATATAAAGAAGGGTCCAGACAATAGGAAATAACCATCCTGGAGGAGCCAATAAGGGGGTATTTAAATTGCTATATGTTTCCATTTGATTATTTGTGATAAAAGCGCTTATAGCACCTACTAATAAAGGAATAATCAAACTAATAATGAATGTTCTTTTTTTCATAATGTTCACCTAGTTTAGTATATCCCTATTTATTTAAAAATATACGTTCAAATCATGAATGAGATGTTATATAATAGAATATATTGGAGAAAGAGGTAATTATGAAATTAGTAAGTTGGAATGTAAATGGAATAAGAGCATGTTTACAAAAAGGTTTTTTAGATAGCTTTTATCAATTAGATGCAGATATTTTTTGTGTTCAAGAAACTAAAATGCAAAGTGGTCAAGCAGATTTAGAGATTGAAGGGTATCATTATTATTTAAACAGTGCTGTTAAAAAAGGGTATAGTGGAACACTTATTTATAGTAAAGAAAAACCATTGAATGTTTTTTATGGAATGAATAAAGAAGAACATGATCAAGAAGGTAGATTAATTACTTTGGAATTTGAAAATTATTATGTCATTACTTGTTACACTCCTAATAGTCAAAATGAACTCAAACGTCTATCTTATCGTATGAAATGGGAAGATGATTTTTTAACGTATCTTGAAAGTTTAGATAAACCAATTATTTTATGTGGTGATTTAAATGTTGCTCATCAAGAAATAGATTTGAAAAATCCTAAATCAAATCGTAAAAATGCAGGTTTTTCTGATGAAGAAAGAGAAAAAATGACTCAGTTATTAAATCACGGTTTTATCGATACGTATCGTTATCTTTATCCTTTACAAGAAGGTGTTTATTCTTGGTGGTCTTATCGTTTTAAAGCAAGAGAAAAAAATGCGGGATGGCGTATTGATTATTTTATTGTTAGTGATAGCTTAAAGGATAAGATTATTGATGCAACAATTGAAACAGAGATTATGGGAAGTGATCATTGTCCTGTAACTCTTACAATAGATCTTTAGCGGAGGTGTATTATGAATATAATACAAATGATTAACGTTTCACCACTAGTCACAATTTCTATTATTGCCTTGACTATTGATCTAACGATTTTTGGTTATTATTATATTAAAGCAAAGCATTAAAAAACTGCTACGTTTATTTGTAGCAGTTCTTTTTATTTTTCTAAATGTTTACAACTGTAATAAGAAGGAATACCATCTTTATAAGTAACATGTACTTCACCTTGAATAAGTGGATATAAATATTCATATAGTTCTTGAGTAATATCATTTCCTTCTTCATTGATCCATTCTACAGGAATTTTTTGTTCATAGTTAGCAACTTCTCTTACATCAGTAGAAATATAATCAATTTCATAAGGATGATTAGAAAGACGCTTAAATCCCATTACATGACCAGAAACGTTTTCTAAAGCTTTATCGATAGCTTTAGAACCAATAACAAATGATTCATTTAAATCTGTTTTACTAGCAATGTGCATAGCACATCTTTGTAAAACGTTTAATTCAATACTTCTAACTTTACATCCAAATTCTTTAAATACAAGAGATTCAAGTAATTTTCCTGTTCCTGAATGTAAGACGTGTCCAAAAGCATCTTTTTTAGCGTATTTACTATCATCATCTAAGAAGTGACCGTTTTGATCTCTGATACCTTCAGATACAGCAATGACAACACATCTTTTTCTTTTCATGACTTTATGAATATCTGCTAAAAACTTATCTTTATCAAAAACAACTTCTGGTAAATAAATAAGATCAGGAGCTACATTATATTCATTTCTTGCAAGAGCAGCAGCGGCAGTTAACCACCCTGCATTTCTTCCCATGATTTCAATGATTGTAACGGATTGTAATTGATAAATTAAACTATCATGTACAACTTCTAAGATAGAAGCAGCAACATATTTAGCGGCAGAACCAAATCCTGGTGTATGATCTGTTCCCATTAAGTCATTATCAATGGTTTTAGGAATACCAATAAAATGAATATCACTATTAATATATTTAGCGTAATCATCTAATTTCATAACAGTATCCATTGAGTCATTACCACCAATATAGAAAAAATCAGTGATTTCTAATTCTTTTAAAATTCTAAACAATTTAACATAAGTATCTTCGTCATCTTGAAAAGTAGGTAATTTATAACGGCAAGAACCTAAATACATGGCAGGTGTTTGTTTTAAAGCATTGATTTTATCACCATCATCAAATTCTTCTAATAAATCCATATATCTACCTTCGAGTAGACCTTTGATACCATTGATCATCCCATAAACATTTTCAAATTCTTGAGATGCTTTAGCACGATGAATAATCCCAGCAAGACTAGCATTAATTGCGATTGTGGGTCCTCCAGATTGTCCAATAATACAGTTTCTTTTCATATTCTTCTTGTCTCCTTTAACGCCTTTATTCTATCAAATACCCGCATTAAAGAAAAGTAATCTTCTAGTCTTTTTGTCTTTTTTTGATGAAAATAAGGATAATGATTAAAACAAGTAAAATGATGAGAGTTATAAAATAAAGTAATAAATGATTATTTTCTTTTTTTGAAATGATATGAAAAGATAAAGCTTTTTCTTCAATAAAAAGTTCAAAGAGATTAATTGTTACTACATTTTGTTGGTATTTGCCAACATTGCTGGAAATAATTGTACCTGGCATAGTAATTTTAAAAGAGCAGGTAGCATTACTAGAATTTAAAAGTTGTAAAGTATTTTTATAATGATTCAATTCTGAAGTATCGAGCATATTTTTAGGAATATCAATAGATAAAATATATTTATTGTTTTGTTTTGTAAGCGTAGAAATTTCTTTAATAAAAGAAGTAGGAGATTCTATCGAAAGTGAAGAATCGGTTTGTTTTTTTATTGCCCAATCTTTAAAAAAATCATAATCCAATAATTGTTTTTTTATTTGTGAAATAGACATGCTATATTTTTCTAAAATTTGAGGCTCTATTGTAAGTTCACCATAAAGAGTAGGTTTTTTTATTTTAGAATAATTTAAAGAAACTAAACAGTCTACACAGCCAGTAAGTAAAAAAGTAAAAGATAAAGTTATACAAATTTTTAGTATTTTTTTCATAGAATCCTCCAAATAAACAATAGGTTTTGTTATAATTATTAACAATTAAATACATTTTTAGTTCATATTTCTGTATTAAAATAAATTAGGTGATAGAAATGAAAATCGATATTGTTTATACAACAAAATCTAAATATATAAAGTGTGTCGCTGATGAAATGGCAAGGTGGGTCAAAACACATGCTCAAGATTTAAATCATTATCATAGTGATCATGATGTTGATTTACTTGTTATTGGGTTTGATGATACGTTATTTGAAGATAAACAGTTGCTGGAATTTATACAATCATTAAGTCGGCAAAATGTAAAAAATCTAGCATTGATCAATTGTTTTTTTATTAATAGCAAAAGATTGATGAAAGTAATTCATCTTTGTCAAAATCAACAATTACCTCTTATGAGAGAACAATATACTTTTAAAATGTCCTTTGATCAAAGAAAGGAAATCAATCCTCTTATTATTGATAATGCAAGACTTTATATAGAAGATATGGTAAATGTTATACGAAATTACTATTAGGAGCGAGGCTCCTTTTTTATTTTCTTATTGTAATAAAAAAATATTAAATCAATAAAATTATATTGACACTAATTTATCAACATGATATATTTTTGTCAAGATTTCTAAAAGGGAATGGAAATCAATAAAAAAGGGGGAAAACTTATGAAAAAACTTGAAATCATTATCAGACCAGAAAAGTTAGAAGATTTAAAAGATATTTTAACAGTTTCTGGTGTAACAGGTATGATGATTTCCAATATTATGGGGTTTGGAAATCAAATGGGTTATACACATCAATATCGAGGTGTCACATATTCTGTTAATCTTGTTTCAAAATTAAGAGTTGAAACAGTTGTTAAAGATGAAATCGTTCAAGAAATTGTTGATAAAGTTACTGAAACTTTATCAAGTGGAAATGTAGGAGATGGAAAAATCTTTATTTATCCAGTTGAAGAAGCGATTCGTATTCGTACTGGAGAAAAAGGGGAAAACGCATTATAAAAATTGAGGGGGATTTATTATGAGTGAAACATTTAGCGTATGGTTTCTAATTGGCGCCGCACTAGTATTTTGGATGCAAGCTGGATTCGCCATGGTAGAAGCAGGATTTACAAGATCAAAAAATACAGGGAACATTATTATGAAAAACTTAATGGATTTCTGTATTGGGACATGTACATTTATTTTAATTGGTTTTAGTTTATTATTAGGAGAAGATTTACTTGGTTTTATTGGTAAACCAGGATTTGATATATTTACAAGTTATGCAAACTTTGATTTTTCAAACTTTGTTTTTAACTTAGTGTTCTGTGCAACAACTGCTACTATTGTTTCAGGAGCAATGGCAGAAAGAACAAAATTCTTATCTTATTGTGTTTATTCAGGAGTTATTTCAGCACTTATTTATCCAATTGAAGCTCATTGGATTTGGGGTGGTGGATGGTTATCACAACTTGGATTCCATGATTTTGCTGGATCATGTGCAATTCATATGGTTGGTGGTATCTCTGCATTAATTGGTGCTAAAATCTTAGGACCTCGTATTGGTAAATTTGATACAGATAAAAATGGAAAAGTTGTTAAAGTTAACGCGATTCCAGGACATAACATTACTGCTGGAGCTTTAGGTGTCTTTATTCTTTGGCTTGGATGGTATGGATTCAATGGGGCAGCGGCTACAACTGTTCCACAACTTGGTTCAATTTTCGTAACAACAACAGTGGCACCAGCCATTGCAACTGTTTCTTGTTTGATCTTTACTTGGATCAAATATGGTAAACCTGATGTTGGTATGTGTTTAAATGCTTCACTTGCAGGTTTAGTAGCAATCACTGCTGGATGCGACGTCACAGATGTTTTAGGATCGATTATTATTGGTACTGTTGCTGGATTACTTGTTTGCTTTGGAGTTTGGTTCTTAGATTATAAATTACACATTGATGATCCTGTAGGTGCTGTTGCTGTACATTGTTGCAATGGTATTTGGGGAACAATTGCTGTTGGTTTATTCGCAACAACTTCTGCACCAGAAAGTACTTTAACAGGTTTATTCTACGGTGGTGGATTTGATTTATTAATTAAACAATTAACAGGTGTTTTATCAGTAGGTATTTGGACAGCGATTACTATTACAATTACTTTCTTTATTATCAAAAAAATCTTTGGATTACGTGTATCTGAAAGAGAAGAAATCATTGGTCTTGATTTAGAAGAACATGGATGTGAAGCTTATCCAGAATATATTAAAAAATAATTTTTGAAGGGTCATTAAATTGACTCTTTTTTATTGTAGAAATAAGCAAAGTAGATTATACTTTTCATGGGTGAGGGGAGTATATGAGTAAAAGATTAGAACAATATTTTTATTTAGTTTTAGGTTCAACATTATTGACACTAGGTATTTGGTTGTTTGTGACACCAAATCAAATCAACTTTGGGGGAATGATTGGTTTAGCTCAATTAATTGATTATTTTATACATAAGTTTTTAGTTTTACCAAAATCATTGAATACATTAGGAATGATCAACTTATTAATGAATATTCCATTATTTATTTTTGGATATAAAATAATGAATAAAGAATTTTGTTTTAAAACAATTATTTCTTTAATTATCCAAACTGTATTACTATCCATTCTTCCAGCAATCAAAGAACCGATTGTTGAAGATGCTTTATTAAATGTTGCCTTTGCGGCCATTGTTTGTGGAATAGGAGTAGGACTTGCACTTCGAAGCAGTGGATGCTGTGGGGGTATTGATATTGCGACAGTTTGTTTAGTTAAGAAAAATCCAGATTTTAAAGCAGGGCAGCTTTCTATAATATTTAATGTTGTTTTGTTTGGAATATGTTTGTTTATTTATGATATTAAAATTATTATGTATTCAATTGTCTTTGTCGCAATTCTTTATACAACAGCAGATAAGTTCCATCTACAAAATATCAATGTAGCGGTCTTAATATTTACAAAGAATAAAGAAATTAAAGAAGCGATTATGAAACAAATGGGTAGAGGAGTTACCTATTGGATGGGTAAAGGCGCTTATACGGAAACAGATCAAGAAATTCTTTATGTGGCAATCAATAAATATGAAATTCAACAACTTAATAAAATTGTTTCTTCATTAGATCCCAAAGCCTTTGTTACATTAGCACAAGGTCCAATGGTTCATGGAGGGTTTGAAAAAAGATTATAAAAAAAGGCATCAAAATGATGCTTTTTTTGTATACGTAAAATCAAATAAAAAAATGGTGGTTCCGGGCGGAATCGAACCACCGACACGAGGATTTTCAGTCCTCTGCTCTACCGACTGAGCTACGGAACCATCATTTGGCGGTCTGGACGGGACTCGAACCCGCGACCTCCGCCGTGACAGGGCGGCATTCTAACCAACTGAACTACCAGACCATTTTGGTTGCGGGAGAAGGATTTGAACCAACGACCTTCGGGTTATGAGCCCGACGAGCTACCAGACTGCTCCATCCCGCGATATTAAGTTTTTTTAATAAATGGCGGAGATTGAGGGATTCGAACCCCCGCAGGACGTTAATCCTCTGCTGGTTTTCAAGACCAGTCCCTTCAGCCAGACTTGGGTAAATCTCCGCAATAGTAATGGTGGACCCTGTAGGACTCGAACCTACGACCGATCGGTTATGAGCCGATAGCTCTAACCAACTGAGCTAAGGGTCCGCAGTATATGCCCTATAGGCACCTTAAATAAAAATGGTAGCGGGAGGGGGATTCGAACCCTCGACCCTCCGGGTATGAACCGAATGCTCTAGCCAGCTGAGCTATCCCGCCATAATATTTTTTATTAAATTAATTGGTGGAGCCAAGCGGGATCGAACCGCTGACCCCCTGCGTGCAAGGCAGGTGCTCTCCCAGCTGAGCTATGGCCCCAATTTTTATAAATGGTCGGGAAGACAGGATTTGAACCTGCGACCCCCTGGTCCCAAACCAGGTGCACTACCAAGCTGTGCTACTTCCCGTTACTGCCCTTATAATTATACATATATTTTCGTTTTAATCAAGCTTTATTTTAAAAAAACATTAAAATAAATTTTACTTTTTTTTAATATACTTTAAAAAAGTGTGATAAAATGAATGTAATTTAGAATTTTAAGGAGTTGAAAAAATTGAACAATTTATGGAAAATTTATGAAAAAGAGCATTTAGAATTTATAAATGGTCTTATACATGTTCCATCAATGCAAAGACTTAAAGATATTGGGATGAATTGTGGAGTGGAATATACTGCTTTTGACTTCTTTTCAAACATTGTACCATATTCTCGTTATCAACATAGTATAGGGGTTGCATTAATTGTTTATCATTTTACACATGATCTTAGACAGACAGTTGCAGGTTTGCTTCATGATATAGCAACTCCTGTCTTTGCACATACGATAGATTTCTATCACCAAGATCATTTAAAACAAGAATCAACAGAATTAGATACGAAAAAGGTAATTGAACAAGATACCGTATTAGTTTCTTTGTTGCATAAGTATCATTTAACGATAGAAGATGTTTGTAACTATCATTTATATCCGCTGGCTGATAATGAATCTCCTAAACTTTCTGCAGATCGTTTGGAATATACATTGGGAAATATGTATAGTTATGGATTTTGTGATTTAGAGATGATACAAATGATTTATAAGGATCTCAAAGTAAATGACAAGAAAGATGAACTTATTTTTAAACATGAAGACAAAGCTGTTCTTTTTACAAAAATGATGTTGAAGTGTTCGCGTGTTTATATTTGTGATGAAGATCGTTATGCGATGCAATATTTATCTTATGTTATTAAAAAAGCAGTTGATAGAGGTGTAGTTAAAGAAGATGATTTTTATCTTCAAGAAAAGAGTTTTATTGATTTATTAATAAAAGATAAAGAAATTAAACAGTTATGGGATGATTTTCGACAATTAAGTTGTGTTTATAAAGGAAAAAATAAAGAATTTTTTTGTAAACAAATTCCGGCTAAAAAAAGATATATCGATGTTTATGTAGAAAATAAAGGGAGAATTTCTAAGATAAATAAGGAAATGGCTCAAAAAATACAAATGTTTTTAGTAACAGATTTAAGTGAATATTTGTGGGGAAAGTGTGAATAAGTGCATAAAAGGTGAATAACTTGAGTTATTCACCTTATTCACATGTTTGTTCACGTTTTGATGAAGTAAATGAGGGATTATAAGCGTAGTAGTTCTTCTTATTTAATTGACTCTTGACATATTCAAGTCCTTCAGCAAAACGTTGATAATGCACGATTTCTCTTTCTCTTAAAAAACGAATGACTTTATTGACGTCTTCATTTTTACTTAAAGCAAGAATGTTATCATAAGTGGTTCTAGCTTTTTGTTCAGCAGCCATATCTTCTGTTAAATCAGTAATAGGATCACCAACAGATTGGAAAGTATCTGCACTAAATGGTATACCAGCACTATTTGTTGGATAAACTCCTAGAGTATGATCTGTAAAGTAGGCATCTAATCCACCATCTTTAATTTCTTGAGGTGTTAGACCATTGGTAAGTTGATAGAATAGAGTACTGATAATTTCAACGTGTGCAAGTTCCTCTGTGCCAATGTCTGTTAGTAAAGCTTGTATACGAGGATAAGGCATTGTATAACGCTGACTTAAATAACGAAGTGCAGCACCTAGTTCCCCATTAGGTCCTCCTAGTTGAGAAATAACAATTTTAGCTGTTTTAGCATCAGGTTTTCTTACATTAACGGGATATTGCAAGCGCTTTTCATACAACCACATGTTGATCCTCCTTTCATCCAAGGAAATGGTTCATTAATATAGTTTTCAATATTCTTTCCGTCTCTATTTGTAAGAGCACCGCCATTTTTTAAATAAGTTTCTTTCATCTTTAAAAGATGCTTCATCCCTTCTTTATAATATTTTTTAGCTTCTTGATCATCAGGGTGGGTATCTAAAAACAAAGTAACATCTTGGATACAAAAATCCAATTTACTTATTTGTAATAATGTATCATCCACGTTGCATCACCCATGGTTTATCCAATTGTTTAAAAATAGTTCCTTTATCAAAAGCAACATTCATTTTATAAATATCTTTAAATGATTGTATTTTGATAGAAGAAATAGTTAATTCTAATTCATTCATATTTAACCTCCTCAAAATTATCATATGTTTATTTTTTTTACAATTATAGTGAAAATACCTATTGCATATTTATTTTTATTATGGTATATTAATTAGGCAAACCCAATAGGGGTATAGTTCAATGGTAGAATACCGGTCTCCAAAACCGTTGATGTGGGTTCGACTCCTACTACCCCTGCCAGGTTATTTGATTCACATCTTAGATGTGTTTTTTATTTGTACAAAAGTGAATAAATATGTGAATAAGGTGAATAACTCAAGTTATTCACTTTTTTACGCACAATTTATGAAAAAATGTGCATAAGATGATATGATAAATAGGGTGATGTAGATGTTTAAACAAGTGATTTATTATTTTATGGCTGTAGTAGAAGAAGGGAGCTTTTCTAAAGCTGCTAAGAAATACTATCTTTCACAATCAGCAATTTCTCAACAAATTACAAAATTAGAAAAAGATTTAGGATTTTCTTTGTTTAATCGAAAAACTTATTGTCCAACTCTTACAAAAGAAGGAAAGCGTTATTATGATTTAGCTAAAAGGTTAATAGATGATTATAATAATGAATATGAAGATATTATGGAAAACTTACAAAAGGATGTATTAACGATAGGGATAACAGGACCTTTTGAAAAACAACATATTCCTTTTATTGTAAGAAGTTTTAAAGAAAATCATGATGTTTCTATTGATATTAAAGCGTTTAATTTATTAACATGTATGGAAAAATTAAATGAAAGGGAAATAGACTTAGGCTTTGGATTAACCAATAACTTTAAAAAATATCCTGATTTAATTTATCAAACAATACATCATAGCCATATTTGTGTTGTCACTTCATTAGAACATCCTTTAAGTCATAAAGAATATTTAACGATAGAAGATATTAAAAATGAACCACTCATTATTTTATCTAAAAAACAAGGAGAAGAATATTATCATGATTATATGGAATCTTTTCGTTTAGATGGGATGATTCCTTACATAAAAAAAGAAGTAGATGATTTAAATGAATATATGATGGCTATTTCTTTAGGGGAAGGTATTGGTCTTACAGCAACGGAAGTAATTAATGAAAATGATCAAGTTGTGGCTATTCCTTTAAAAGAAAGTCATCACCATGCAGATTATGCAGTAGGCTATCATAGAGATAATGAAAAAAAGGCGATACAACAATTTATGAAATATGTAGAAGATTATTTTAGACTATAAGAAAAACTTATAGTCTTTATTAATTTTTAAGGTCTATTTTATAAAAATATTCATGATATAATTTTCACATGTGGAGGTATGAACGATGAGTAAAATTGTTATTAATGGTGTTGATGGAAATTTTGGTTCATTAGTGGCTAAATACACCTTAAAATTGATGAACAAAGAAGATTTAGTATTTACAGCACCTAAAGAAGAAAGTTTAAAAGAATATAAGGATCAAGGAATTCAAACAGCAATAGCGAATTTCAATGATCCTGAAGGATTAGTAAAAGTATTTGAAAATGCTGATAAAGTCTTACTTATTTCTATGCCTTTTGTTGGTGAAAAAAGAAGACAAGCGCATAAAAATGCTGTCGATGCTTGTGTTAAAGCTAATGTAAAACAAATTATCTATACATCTGTTTTATCTGCAGCACATCCATTTAATCCAAGTATTGAAAATGTAGATCATTCTTATACAGAAGCAATTATTCAAAATACATCGCTTGATTATATCTTTTTAAGAAATTCTCTTTTTGTTGAAGCATTTACAAGTGACTATTTAAGAGCCGTAGAAGCTAAAGAAACAACAATTTCTAAAAATATGGGTGATGGACGTGTGTGGTTTATTTCACGTAAGGATTGCGCTTATGCAGCAGCTTGTGCTTTAAATAATCATTTATTACATCGAGCTGTTTTAAATATTAATGGTTTAGAACCACTATCTTATGAAGATTTCTTAGCTATTGGAAACAAAGCAACAGGAAATCATATCACTTATACAAGACTTACAGATGATGAACTTTATGCTTATTTTGATTCAATTGGTGTTCCTAGAAATACGGATGGAGATTTTTCAAAAAGTCCAATTAAAGCAACATCAGAAGGAATGGTTACTTTTGGAACAACTGTCACACAAGGCTATTTAGATGTTCCTGTTAGTGATTTTAGTTCACTTACAGGAAGAAAACCATTATCTATTCAATATATCTTTGAACATGTAGATGATTATTTATTAGGTGATCGTCATCCAACAGAATAAAAAAATGAGGGAGACCTCATTTTTTATTATGCACAATTGTGAATAACTTGTGATTTATGTGCATTAATTGTTTATAAGAATAATAATGATCAAAGAAACAAATAAAATCGTTATAATAGCTGCTAATGCTAAAATAATTTTATTGGTCTTCTCTTTAAAAATCTTTTTTAAAAGATAATAAAGACCAACACCGACAAGTACTCCTGTTGTATTCGTAATTAAATCTGTAATATCACTTGCTCCAAGACAAAAGATATATTGAGATAATTCTAATGAAATGCTTAATAGAAAACCAAGAAATATTGTTCGATCACTATTAATATTTAATGTTTTTAAATAGAGCCCAAAAGGAATAAAAATAATCAGATTATCAAGAACTTCTCTTATTTGATAAGTTGTCTTATTTGGATAATAGAAGGGAATTAAATTAATGCTTCTAAAATGTGGTAATTGATCGATAGAAACAGATAATTTAAAAAGTATGATCCAAATGACTAAAAATATGTAAATAGTAAATAATATATGTGTAGTTTTTTTCATAAAGACTCCTTCTATAGAAATAGGTTGAGGTAATACCCAACCTATTTGTTTTTAATGATGTCATATTTAGAAAAAATATCGAGTACAGCTGCCATATTTTCATCCTTAATAATATAATTTCTGTTTGGATTGATGGTGTTTTTAGTTGTAAAACTAATCGTTAATTCATAATAGTTTTCATAACCATGATAATCAGCGGATTTAGTAATTAAATTTTTGTTCATAATTTCGTACATACTTTTCATGAAATTTTTTTTATTTTGAATTGTAATATTTTTCGTTGTTAAATTCTCTATTTCTTGATTATCGACAGTTGATGGCTTATCTTCGTCGAAAATATAACGATCAGTAGAAAAATAGATTTCTTGGATATCCTTGTTTTTTGGTAATTCATAAATTGTATTAAGACCTTTGGTATTAGAATAAATATTAGAAAAACCAATGCAACCAATAATCAATAGAATAAAGAGAGATGGAATTTTCCAGCTGAAATAAACTTTTCTTTTTGAAAAATAATACATAATTAAATAAATGATGAAAATAACAGAAAACATGAGTGTTGTCATTTTTAAATCCTCTAGATCATACACAAATAACATCATTGATAATGTACTTAAAATAATAATCAATGGATACATAAAGATAGATTTTGTGTATGTTTCACTTTTTTCGAGTGTACGTTTTAAAAATAAATGATAATTAATCAATGAAAAGATAATACTTAAAATAAACCAATAGATAATAGGTGTATTAGAAACAAATGGCGATAATAAATAGTTTCCTTGGAAAAACCCACTATAAACAATACTTATATAATTAAGTAATAATTTTAATGATTGTGAATAGTTTCCATATCCCATCATAAATGTTTGGGCTACCTTGGTTGCACAAATATTAAGAGCAAGAAAAACAACAAAGGGTATGATCATATAAGCAATCGAACAAATTAAACTATCAGTCATATTTTGAGATGAAAGTGTTACAAATGTAATGATTGTATTCATCGCAAACATATGGACGATGGTGATAATTATTGCTAGAATAAATTTGTCCAATGGAAAAGAAATCATATAGTTACCAATAAATTGGCTTATAATTTGGTAAATAACAACAGGTAGAATAGTTGCAAAGTAAGAAAATAAACTTGTTGTTAAATAAAGTGATTCTTTTTTTATTGGTAAGGAAAAGTAAAGTATATTACTTTTCTTTTTTTGTAAAAAAGAAAACAGATAAATAGGGACAATAAAAGATAACATAAATCCATAAGCTAAAGGAATTATTTGTGCAAAACGCGTTATATTTTCATCGTTTAAAGGTGCATAATCAAATTTATTGATTAGTAGAAAAGGAATAATGATTCCAATTACATAAATAAGAATAAGATATTTCTTATTTTGTTTTATTAAATATTTAAAATAATCTTTATTAATCATAGACACCATACCCCTTTCTTTCCATTTCATATATAAATATTTCTTCTAAATTTACAGGTAAAACTTCTAACATAATTGGATTGAACATTCTTAAATAATCTTTAATTTCATTGATGTCTCCTTTAACAACCATATTAATCACACGAGATTGTTTATGGAAAGATAGAACATCTAAATGACTAAATTCTTCTTTGTTTAATTCTTCTTTAAAAGCAATTTGTATTTTATGAACATGATCTTTAATATCATAGAGATCACCAGATGTTGTCATACATCCATTTTCTAAAATACCAAAACTATCACAAATATCTTCAAGCTCTCTTAAATTATGAGATGAAATAATGACTGTCATATTTTCATCAATCATTTGATTTATAGCTTTTTTAAAGGCTAAACGCATAACAGGGTCTAATCCATCAAAAGCTTCATCTAATAGTAAATATTTTGGTGCAATTGCAAGTGCAAGAGCAAACATTGCTTGTCTTTTCATTCCTTTTGAATAATCTTTTAAAGGTTTATTTTGTGGTAAACGGAATAAATCGACATAATGTTGATAGGTTTCTAAATTGAATTGTGGATAAAAAGTAAGATAGAAATCTTTCATTTCATCAATAGTAGCAAAGTGAAAATAGTAGGGATCATCACTAATGAATAAAATATCTTTTTTTACATCAGGATTTTCATACACTTCTTTTCCATCAAATAAAATACTTCCTTCATCACATTTAGAAATCCCATTTAATAAATAAAGTAAGGTTGATTTACCAGCTCCATTAGGACCAATCAAACCAAAAATACTTCCTGAGGAAATTGTGACATTTAAATGATTTAAAACATTTTTATTTTCAAAAGATTTCATCACATCTTTAATTTCAATCATACAGTTTCCTCCTTATATACTTTTTCAATAATTTCTAATAATTTGTCTTTGGTAATTTGATGCTTTTTCATTTCATTGACACATCCTTTAAAATCATCTAATTTATCGTCTTTAATCAATTGATCAGTTTGATTATCCGCAATAAAACATCCTTTTCCTTTAATGGAATAAATATAACCTTGGTTCTCTAATTCTTGATAAGCCTTAGAAACAGTATTAGGATTAACGCCAATATCTGTTGCAAGAGATCTTACCGAAGGTAATTTATCATTAGGAAGTAAAATGCCGATAGAGATAAATTCTAAAATTTGTTTTTTGAGTTGTTCAAAAATAGGAACTTTATTTTGAATATCTATTATAAACATAGAGTCCTCCTAACTGTATTAGTGTCACTAGTACACTAATACAGTATAATACATTTAATGATTTGTCAATAAGGTAAAGAAAAAAAGAGCTCATTGAGTGAACTCTTTTTCATGTTTTTTGAAAAAGTCATAAAAATAACGTACGTTTTCTAATTGATACCAAGGCGTGACTTGGCATTCTTTAGCATCAAGATTATATATTTTAGCATCTAAAGTTCCTAACATAAAAGGAGAATGAGTAGCAATAACAAATTGACATCCTAAATAATGTGCGAGTTTATTAATTTCATGGGCTAATGCAACCTGGTTGGCAGGGGATAAAGAAACTTCAGGTTCATCTAATAAATAAAGCGCTTCAGGTATAAGGTATTCTTGAAAAAACTGTAAAGAGGTTTCTCCATTGGAATACTTTTCTTGAGAAAAAATAATATTTTCTATTCTTTGTTCTTTTTTATGATCCAAAATACTTTGAGCTTTTTCTAAAGATAAACCATCTTGCATATAATCATAAGTTAATCCATGTTCTAAAATTGCTTTTTGTTGTATTTTTTTAATTTCATAGAGAATATCTTCACTTTTGATATAACGACTATTTTCAGGAAGATGATAAAAAGGAACACCGTATTCATTACTTCCCAAACTATAGGCACATTCATTTTCAAATCTTTGACAATAATTTTCTGAACCATAATTATTGCTTGCAGGGCTTTCTTTTCCTTTTATCTTTAGTTTTCCAGCAATAATATTTAAAAGAGTAGATTTTCCACAACCATTATTTCCATAGAAAATAGTAATAGGTGCAAAAGAAAAGGGTTCAATGTATTTATCTTTAAAGACACTATAAGGATAAATATTAGGGTTTTTAAGTTTTTTGTTACTTAATTTAAAGCTACTTAAATAAATCATAGAATGACCTCCTCGTATAATTTAATCTTAATTGATGAGAGTTAAAAAGACAACAAATTTATTGTTTTTAGTTGAAATGAAATTGTTCAAATTTTGTTTTTATAAAAAATAGAAAATATTTTGAAATGTATTGAATCTTATAAGTTGTGTGATAATATACTATTTGTAGGCGGTAATCCACCAAAAAAGCGGTGTTCCCAACCATTAAGAGGGAGTAAAAAAAAGCGGTGTACGCCACCAAATCAAGTTATATAATTTGAAAAAGAGCGAGTTAAAAAGGAGAGAGTATTCCTATTTGGAATGCTCTCTTTGATTTATCTAATGAATAAATAAGCTGTATAAATGATATAGAGTAAAATACAAAGAAGACCTTCTTTTCTGTTCATTGATTTATTTGTTTTAGCAAATAGATAAAGTAGAATGCTACTTACTAGTAAGATAATACAATCTATAATAGATTCATTTATAACAGTAAGTGGTGAAAGTGTAGCAGAACATCCTAAAATAAATAAGATATTAAAGATATTAGAGCCAATAGCGTTACCTAAAGCTAAACCACTTTCTCCCTTTTTTGTAGCAACAATAGAAGTTACAAGTTCAGGAAGAGAAGTACCAATAGCAACAATCGTAAGTCCAATGAAATTTTCGCTTACACCTAAATTTCTAGCAATAATACTAGCTTGATCAACGACTTGTTGTCCACCCAAAATAACGAAAGCTAATCCTAAAACAATAAATAGAATACTCGTTAATAGAGAACGTGTTTTTGTGTTATCTTCATTTTGTTGGTGACAAATCGCTTCATAAATCATTCTTCCAAGATAGATAATCATTAATAAAATAAGAAATATTCCTTCTAATCTTGAAAGTTTTCCATCAAATAACATGATAAGTAAAATGAAAGTAACGATGATATTAAAAGGAAGATCCTTTTTTAAAATCGTTTTATCTGTTTTAAATGAAGCTAAAAAAGCACAGATACCAACAACAATTAAACCATTAAAAATATTAGAACCAATAATATTGCTTAAAGCTATTTCGTTATTTCCTGTAAATGCAGCACGTATACTTACCGATGCTTCTGGCGCGCTCGTTCCCATTGCTACAATCGTTAAACCAATGATTACACTGGGTACTTTTAGAAATCTTGCCAGATTACAGCTTCCCTCAACAAATAAATCAGCACCTTTAATTAGAAAAATAAAACCAATCATTAATAAAATATATTCCATGTTTTCCCCTTTCTTGCGAAAAAAGTCAACAAAAAAGACTTTTATCGCATCAAAAAAATTGATTGATAAAAGTCTCGTTATTTACTCATAATAACCGGCTATAAGCGTGATGACGATTATTAGAACATCGAAGATGCTAACTACTCCCTTTTATATAAAAATAATAATTGATAATCATAAATAAATCAATTCTATTTTAATATATGTTAAAATATTTAATGTAGAATTAAATTTGAGGTATTTGTATGAAAAAATTATATTTAATAGGTGGAACAATGGGTGTTGGCAAAACTACCACATGCCAAGTTTTAAAAACAAAATTAGATAAAAGTGTATTTTTAGATGGTGATTGGTGTTGGGATATGCATCCTTTTGTTGTAAATAAAGAAACAAAGAAGCTTGTTTTAAACAATATCTGTACTTTATTGAACAATGATATAAAATGTAATACTTTTGAAAATATTATTTTTTGTTGGGTAATGCATGAACAAAGTATAATTGATGATATACTTTCACGTCTTGATTTAAATGACGTAAAAGTAATAGCGATTTCTTTAGTTTGTCAAAAAGAAGCTTTAGAAAAACGTATTCAAAAAGATATTGATCAAGGAATTAGAAAGAGCGATGTTTTAAAAAGAAGTATCGAAAGAATGGAAATGTATCAAAAATTAGATACTTATAAAATAGATGTTTCTTATAAAACAGTAGAGGAAGTTGTTAATGAAATTATGAAAGTAGGGGTGAAAAATGATTAGACATATTTTATTTTGGAATTATACAGACGAAGTTAAAGAAAAGCATCAAGAAAAAGAAACGTTAATAAAGCTAAAAGAATCTGTTGAAACATTAAAAGATATAGAAGGTTTATTATGTGTGGAAATGGAAGAAAACTTATCATCAGGTTATGATCTTGTTTTTTATAGTGAATTTGAAAATCAAGAAGCTTTAAAGGATTTTCAAAATCACCCATTGCATGAAGCTCATAAAAAACGTTGTAAAGATTTAGTTTGTAAGCGTTTATGTGGGGATATTGAAAGGAAATAGGTTTAAAATGAAAAAAAGCTATAAGGGGTACATTGTTTGGATGATTTTATTTTGTGTTGGCATGGTATTGATGATGATTGTTGATTTGAAAAATCTTAAACTATTTAGCTTGATTTTAGGTAATTATATGCTTATGATGATAACCTTGCTTACAGGAATGATTTATAAAAATGAATGTATTTATTGGTATTCAGGAGTTTCTTATCAAGAAGCAATTGAGGCAACAAGTATGTCAAGAAAAAAGTATGCTTATAAACATTTTATACGTTTTTTTATAACATGTTTATTGTATTTATTTTATTCAATAATAGCTTATTTTTTATCATTTTCATTTGGAATGAATATGACAATTTGTTGTTTGTTAATTATGGTGTGTGCCCTAAGCACGACATCTATTAAGTTATAAAGGAGTTTTTATGAGTTTTATTACAACGTATACAAAAAAATATTTTGATCCATTAAATGTAGATGAAAGTTTATTAGATATTAAAGATATTGCTCATGCACTTTCTTTAATATGTCGAGGAAATGGGCATGTTCAACATTTTTATTCCGTAGCTCAACATAGTCTTGCTTGTGCTAAAGAAGCAAAGACAAGAGGATATAGTAAAGAAGTTATTTTAGGATGTTTGTTGCATGATGGAAGTGAAGTTTATTTAAGTGATGTTACAAGACCGATAAAAAAAGAACTTACTTATTATTTAGAAGTGGAAGATGTTTTACAAAATACGATTTGGAAACATTTTATTCAAAGAGATTTAACAAAAGATGAAACTAAATTAGTTTTTGAAATTGATGATGAAATGTTATCTTTGGAACTAAAAGAATTATTAAATGATGAAATCAATTGGGATTATTTAAAGTTGCAAAGAAAAGTTGATTTAAGTTTTGTAGCTTTTGAAATAGTTGAAAATGAATTTATAGAATTTTACAAAGAGATGATGGAAATTTAAAATCGTCTTTTTCTTTACCCTTTTCTTATTTCTGTGCTAAAATTTGAGTATATATTTTTAAGGGGGACTCTTATATGGAACATGTTACATTTGATGAATTTTTTGATTTTGTAAAGAATGAAGATGCTAATTGGTATATTCCTGGCCTAAAAGAATATTTTGAAGGTTTGAATCAAGATGAAATCTATATACAAGACAATTTTTTGGGAAAGCTTGTTTATCAATTTAATAAATTTGAAAATAATTTAAAGGAAGCTGTTTTTGATAAGTTTATCTGTTATAGAAAAATGACAGATGAAAAAGAAATAAGCATGCTTAAAAACAGTGCCAATGAAATAGCTAATATTGATTTAAAAAGTGCTTATTCTTACAATGAACTTTTTGACAATGTTTCTCATAACAAATTATTAGAGGATATCAATAAATATAATAATTGTGGGGATGTTGATTTTGATCTTGGAATAGAATTAAGATTTAATGAAATATATGATGAAGAAACTTTTAACCAAGGTTCTTTAGATATTATAGGAAGTGTTTCATTTAACTCACATAAAAGTGGAAAAGTCTTTGATTTTCCATTTACAATGACCATTGGTTTAGATTCAGACTCTTATTTTGAAAAAGAGGGGGATATCTATAAGATATATAAATTTAGGGAGTTCTATGCTTTTTCTAAAATCTATGGTACAGAAGATACAATACATTATAGATATAGAAAAAATGATTTTCCATTAGAAAAATACGGTACATACGGTGTACATGTTGATAGTGATATTCCTTTTGCCAGTGATAAGTATTCAATTTATATGTTTAGAAATGACTATGCCCCATTTAAATATGCTTTCCAATATGACTGTCTAACTCATTTAGTTAAATCTGAACTTGGGAAAGAGCTTTTAGAAAATGTTGCTAAAGAAGATCTATTAAAAATTCTTTATAATAGAATAGCCTATGTTGTTGATGAAAGCCTTATGCCAGAATATGATTAAGATACCGATTTATGGTATCTTTTTTTTACCAGCATTTTTTCAATTATAGTTTTATTCTTTGCTTTTATGATAAGTTTTATCTACAAGTTGGCAAAAGAAATGAATGATAAAATGTTATCTTTGAGATTAAATCAATCATTTTTTAAGGTTACAAGGAAAAGGTGATTTAAGTTTAGAATGTCTGAAAAAAGGGAAGACTAGTGAACTACAAGTTCAATGACAGCTTTCTTTTTTTGTTTTACAATAATGTTGGTGATAAAAATGGATAAAAAATTAATAGACCCTTTAAAACTAGGACTGAATTTAAAAAAATACATTAAGAAAATAGGATATAAAGTCAAAGATATCCAAAATTATTTATGTTTAGAATGTCCACAACCAATTTATCGTTGGTTTAAAGGAAGTACATATCCTTCAATTCATCGTTTATATGCATTAAGTTGTTTGTTTGGGGTAAGTATGAATGAATTGATTGAAGAAAGTGATGAAAGAAAAGAATGGGGAAATCGTATTTATCAAATAAAAGAGGGAAAACTAATCTTAGAAAAGCAAGAAATTTTGTAAGCATATTTCTTGCTTATTTTCTAGTATTCAAGTACGATATAGATACCCCATAGGGGTGGGAGGTGTAGTGATGAAAAAGAAATATGATGTAATTGGCATGACATGTAGTGCTTGTTCAGCCCATGTAGATAAAGCAGTAAGAGGGTTGGAAGGTGTTGATGATGTTAATGTCAATTTATTACAGAACTCAATGACTGTTGAATTTAATGAAAATAAAATAAATGAAAATCAGATTTTTGAAGCGGTTGATAAAGCGGGTTATAAAGCTCAAAATATTGGTGAAAAACAGGTTTCAAATGTTCAAAAAGATGAAAATGAGCATAAAAAGAAGAATTTGATTTTATCATTTATTTTCTTGATTCCTTTATTTTATATCAGTATGGGACATATGATAAATTGGCCTTTACCAAGTATTCTCTTAGGTCATGAAAATATGATGATTTTTGTTTTAGTTCAATTATGTTTAGTTATTCCTATTATGTTCATCAATAGAGGTTATTATATTCGAGGCTTTAAAACTTTATTCAATCGTAGTCCAAATATGGATTCTTTGATTGCCTTAGGTTCTTCAGCAGCTTTTATTTATAGTTTATATGCAACATTTATGATGGCTTATTATCTAGGAAGAATGGATATGGATATGACCCATCATTATATGATGCAACTTTACTTTGAATCGGCAGGAATGATTTTAACATTAATTTCTTTAGGTAAATATTTAGAATCACGTTCTAAACAAAAGACTTCAGAAGCGATTGAAAAATTGATGAAGCTGATGCCTTCAACAGCTATCGTGTTAAAAGATGGCAAAGAAGTTGAAATAGCCATTGAAGATGTTCAAATTGGTGATGTTGTGATTGTTAAACCAGGTAACAATATTCCTCTTGATGGTAAAATTATTCAAGGCCATGCCTCTATCAATGAATCAATGATTACGGGAGAAAGTTTACCAGTTGATAAAACAGTAGGAGATCAGGTGATAGGTTCAACCAATAACTTAGATGGTTATATGCAAGTAGAAGTATCGCATACTTCAAAAGATACAACGCTTTCTAAAATCATTCGTTTAGTAGAAGAAGCAGGGGCTTCAAAAGCACCGATTGCTAAATTGGCAGATCAAATCAGTGGGATCTTTGTACCAACAGTGATTACGATTGCTTTAATTACTTTTATATTATGGCTTACACTTGGAAATAAAGATTTCCATTTTGCTTTAAACTGTGCAATTTCTGTTCTTGTTATTTCTTGTCCATGTGCTTTAGGGCTTGCCACTCCTACAGCAATCATGGTTGGAACAGGGAAAGGGGCTAACTTAGGTATCTTAGTTAAATCAGCACAACATTTAGAAGAACTTTCTAAATGTGATACGATTGTTTTAGATAAGACGGGAACACTTACTGAAGGAAAACCTCAAGTTACAGAAGTTTATCCAATGAGTGTAAGTGAAAATGATTTATTGAAATATGCGGGTTCGATTGAACAATATTCTAAACATCCACTTGCTAAAGCAATTCATAGTTATGTTTTAGAACAAGGAATTTCATTAGATAATTTAGATCATTTTGAAATGAAACAAGGATTAGGTCTTGTAGGTGATTTAAAGGGTGAAGTTCTTTTATCAGGGAATAGACGTTTGATGGAAGAATATGATGTTGATTTATCTTCGATTGATGATTTATATAAAGAATTATCGTCGAAAGGGAAGACACCATTATTTTATAGTTATGCTGGTAAACTGATCGGTTTAATTGTTGTAAGTGATGTCTTAAAACAAACAAGTAAACATGCTATTGATTGTTTAAAAGATATGCATATGAATATCTATATGTTAACTGGGGATAATCAATTAACTGCCAATGCAATAGCAAGCGAATTAGGAATTGAAGCGATTGGTGAAGTCTTACCACAAGATAAAGAAAAACATGTCAGAGAATTACAAGAAAAAGGACATCGTGTAATCATGGTGGGTGATGGAATCAATGATGCACCTGCTCTTGTTAGAAGTGATGTTGGTATTGCAATGACTTCTGGTATTGATATTGCGATTGAATCAGCAGATATTGTATTAATGAAAAATGATTTACAAGATGTTGTTGTTGCTTATGAACTTTCAAAAGCAACGATTAAAAATATTAAAGAAAACTTATTCTGGGCATTTTTCTATAATGTGATAGGAATTCCTATCGCTGCCGGTGTTTTCTATCCATTCTTTGGTTTATTATTAGATCCAATGTTTGGGGCAGCAGCGATGTCGTTAAGTTCTGTCTTTGTAGTTTCAAATGCTTTAAGACTTAGATTCTTTAAACCACAACATCAAATAATTCAAATAAAGGAAAATAGGAAAAAGGAAGAAAAGAAAATGAAAAAGGTATTAGTAGAAGGAATGATGTGTCAACATTGTAAGGCACACGTAGAAAAAGCGTTAAATGAAATTGATGGTGTTCATGCAACAGTTGATTTAGAAAACAATTGTGCTTTTGTAGAAGGTGAAGTTGATGAAGCAATCCTAAAACAAGCCATTGAAGAAGCAGGATATACTTATAAAGGAATTGAATAAGTATGATGGCCGATAAAAAACAGGTCACAAGACTTTTAAAAACAGCAAGAGGACAAATTGATGGTATCTTAAAAATGGTGGAAGAAGATCGTTATTGTATTGATATTTCACATCAAATCATGGCAAGCGAAGCTATTTTAAAAAGAGCTAATAAAGAAGTCTTAAAAGCTCATATGACACATTGTGTACATGATGCAGTCAATAGTGAAGATTGTGATCAAAAAATAGAAGAAATGATTAAAGTATTAGATAATTTATTGAAATAAGAAATCTTTTAAAAAGGTTTCTTATTTTTTGTACAAAAAAGTATAATACCGGCTTATATAAGTCGGTATTGGTGATTTACAAAGTATATACTATAGATGAACAAAAAGAAAAGGTTATATATAAAAAAGAATTTTAAATGTAATAGAAATTGTATTGAATATTGTATTAATTGTATGTTTGGTGAAATCAATCAAGGATAAAAGAGAATCTTAAATAAAAGAATCATTCAAAATAACACAACTGTTTTGTTACCTTATAAATAGTGCTAGAAAATGTGAAAATATATCCATTGTTTGTATCGAATAGAAAAATAAAAGTGTATAATTAAACTAATAGTAGTTAGGAGGAAGAATTATGAGCAGATATGTATTAGGATTAGATATAGGAATTACTTCTGTAGGGTATGGTGTAATAGATATTGATAATAATTTATTTGTGGATTATGGTGTAAGGCTTTTCAAAGAAGGAACTGCTGCAGAAAATGAAACGCGAAGAACTAAAAGGGGTTCAAGACGTTTAAAAAGAAGAAAATCTAATCGTTTAAATGATATGAAAAATCTTTTAAAGGAAAATGAATTATATTTTGAAGATTATCGAAATTATAATCCTTATGAGGTAAGGGTTAAAGGATTAAAAGAAAAGTTATTGCCTGAAGAACTATGTACAGTAATTATGCATATAACAAAATCAAGAGGAACAACTTTAGAAGCACTTGCTGATGAAAGTCAAGATGATGAAGGAACAAAAGCAACGCTTTCAAAAAATGCAAAAGAATTAAGCAATGGAAAATATGTTTGTGAAGTTCAATTAGATAGATTAAACAATAATCATAGAATAAGAGGCGCAGAAAATAATTTCAAAACAGAAGATTATGTAAAAGAACTCAAAGAAATATTAAAACATCAAGATTTAAATGAAGAATTATGTAATCAAATTATTGAAATAGTTTCAAGAAGAAGACGTTATGATCAAGGTCCAGGTAGTGAAAAATCACCTACTCCTTATGGAAGTTATCGTCTGGTAGATGGTGTTTTAAAACATGTTAATTTAATTGATGAAATGCGGGGAAGATGCAGTGTTTATCCAAATGAATTTAGAGCACCAAAACAATCCTATACAGCTGAGTTATTTAATTTATTGAATGATTTAAATAATCTAACGATTAAAGGTGAAAAAATAACAGTTGAAGAAAAGAAAAAGGTTATCGCAGTTGTTAATGAAAAAGGAAATATTACAGTTAAACAATTACTTAAATTATTAGATGCTCAAGAAGATGAAGTTACAGGATTTAGAATTGATAAAAATGATAAACCATTAATTACAGAATTTAAGGGTTATAGTAAAGTTTTAAAAGTCTTTAAAAAATATAACCAACAAGAATTACTAGAAGATAAATTGATTGTTGATCAAGTTATTGACATATGTACAAAATCAAAAGGTATTGATGAAAGAAAAAAAGATATTAAAGAATTATATCCTGAATTTGATAATGAGTTAATTGAAGAATTAGCTTCAATTAAAGGTGTTTCTGCTTATCATTCATTATCTTTTAAAGCAATGCATATAATCAATAAAGAAATGCTTACAACAGAAATGAATCAAATACAAGTTCTTCATGAAATAGAAATGTTTGATAAAAATAGAAAATCATTAAAGGGTAAGAAAAATATTGAACCTGATGAAGAAGCTATTCTATCTCCAGTTGCTAAAAGAGCACATCGAGAAACATTTAAAGTCATTAATGCATTAAGAAAAAAATATGGGGAATTTGATAGTATTGTTATTGAAATGACAAGAGATAAAAATTCAAAGGAACAAGTAAAGCGAATAAATGATAGTCAAAAAAGATTTAAAAGCGAAAATGATCGAGTTGATGGAATTATTAAAAATTCAGGTATTGATCCAGAAAGAGTTAATGGAAAAACAAAAACGAAAATTCGTCTTTATTTACAACAAGATTGTAAGACAGCCTATACGCAACAAGATATTGATTTACATACATTGATTTTTGATGATAAAGCTTATGAAATCGATCATATTATTCCAATATCTGTTTCATTGGATGATTCTCTTACTAATAAAGTATTAGCTTCTCGTTTAGAAAACCAACAAAAAGGTAATCTAACACCAATGATGGCTTATTTAAAGGGAAAATTTACGGGTGGTAATTTAGAAAAATATAAATTATTTGTAAGTAGTAATAAAAATTTTAATGGCAAAAAAAGAAATAATTTACTTACTGAACAAGATATTACAAAAGAAGATGTAGCAAGAAAGTTTATTAATCGTAATTTAGTAGATACAAGCTATGCTTGTCGTACAGTATTAAATACTTTGCAACGCTATTTTAAAGATAATGAAATAGATACAAAAGTTCATACTATTAGAGGACAATCAACCAATATTTTTAGAAAACGAATAAATTTACAAAAAGATAGAGAGCAAGATTATTTTCATCATGCAATCGATGCTTTAATTGTTGCTTCGTTAAAGAAAATGAATATCGTTAATTCATATTTGATGCATTATGACTATAGTGATTTATATGATGAAGAAACAGGGGAAGTATTTGATGTTTTACCTGATAAACAATTTATTGATCAAAGATATATTTCATTTATTTCTGATTTGAAAAATATCTATCAAGAATCGAATCAATATAATTTAGGTTACATTACACAAGAACAAATGCATTATCCACTTATCAAAGTGTCACATAAAATAGATACTAAACCTAATAGACAAATTGCAGATGAAACAATTTATAGTACAAGAAATATTGAAGGACAAGATATGTTAGTTGAAAAAATTAAAAATATCTATGATCCTAAAGAAAAGAAGGCAATAGAACTTGTTAATAATATTATTAATGATGATACTGATAAGTATATTATGAAGCATAAAGATCCTCAAACTTTTGAAAAAATAAAAGAAGTGGTATTAAATCATTTTAATGATTATAAAGATTCAAAAGAATATTATGTAATTGATAAAAAAGGTAAGTATTCTTTAAAAGAAGAAAGTCCTTTAACATCGTATTATAATGAAAATGGAGCTATTACTAAATATTCTAAGAAAAATAATGGACCAGCAATTACATCAATGAAATTCTACTCTGAAAAACTAGGGAATCATTTAGCAATTACAAGTAATTATAATGCAAATAATAAAAAGGTAATTTTAAAACAAATAAGCCCATATCGAACAGACTTTTATTTATCTCCTGAAGGAAAATATAAATTTGTTACAATTAGATATAAAGATGTTTTCTATAAAGAAACAATTCATAAATTTGTCATAGATGAAAATTGGTATCATGAAGAAAAAACTAAAAAAGGAATCCAAGATGGTTGGAAATTTGTATGTTCAATGCATCGAGATGAACTGATTGGACTTATCAAACCTGAGGGTAAAAAGTTTGTTTATGATGCTTCAATTAATGGTGGTCAAACACAATATCATGATGGTAAACATTATGAAATCTTAAAGTTTACAGCGACGAACAATGATAAGGCTAATATGTTTGAAGTAAAACCAATTAACACTAACTGCTCAAAACGATTAATGCCATCTGTAGGAACTTTTATCAAAATTCAAAAATTTGCTACGGATGTTTTAGGAAATATGTATGAAGTTAAAGATAATAGATTGAAATTAGAGTTCGATTAGTCTATAATATAGGTGGTTGTATTCTAGCAAAAATTTATATGACCTAACAAAACAAGGGTTTATCCCGGACTCGGCTCTTCGGAGCCTTTTTCTTTTATAAAAATGAGTCATAGGATCATATATATTGAAAAATGTGAATGTTTGAAATTATATTTAGATAATATTAAAGTTATTTACAATGATAATGATATTCTACTACCAATTTCAGACATTCAAATATTAGTTATAGATAATTATAAATCAAGTTTAAGTATACCCTTAATTAATAAATTAACAGAAAATAATGTATGTACAGTTGTATGTGGAATAGATCATATTCCTAAAAGTTACATACTTCCAATGAATGGTCATTTTTCACAAAGTGGAAATATTAATAAACAAATAGAATGGGATAATAATAGAAAACAAATCATGCATCAAAAAATAGTAAGGGCTAAAATACATAATCAAGCAGAAATATTAAAAGTAAATAATAAAAGTCAAGATGTAATAAATAAACTATATCAATTTGAAAATGAGGTTCAAATTGATGATGTTACAAATAGAGAAGGTCTAGCTGCAAAAATGTATTTTAGAGAATTATTTGGTGATGATTTTATACGATTTGATGAAGATGTAATCAATGCTGGATTAAATTATGGATATAGTATCTTTAGATCATTAATATCTTCTATTATTGTAGCTAAAGGTTATTTACCTAATTTAGGTATTTTTCATCGAGGTAAACAAAATATGTTTAATTTAAGTGATGATGTAATAGAAGTATTCAGACCAATTGTAGATCATTATGTTTATAATAATATGATGGAAGATATTTTATTTAAACAAGAACATAGAGAAGCGTTAATACAACTTACAGCTAAGAAAATAGAAATCGATGGAAGAAAACAAACGGTTAATAATGCTATTTATGTTTATTTAGAAAGTATTTTAAAAGAATTAGAAACAAGTAAAGATGTCTATTTATTTCCTAAACCAATTTTATATGATTTATGAATTTATGAGATTGGTATTATTTTTTGACCTCCCCATGAAAACAAAAAAAGAAGTAAAAATATATACACATTTTAGAAAATATCTTATAAAGAATGGATATATGATGATGCAGTTTTCTGTTTATTGTAAGATTTTTCCAAATAGAGAAGCTGCAGTTAAACATGTAAATATATTAAAAAAGAATGTTCCTAAAGAAGGACAAATTAGATTATTGTTGGTTACAGAAAAGCAATATTCTAAAATAGAAATTATTGTTGGTGGGGTCTCGAATCAAGAAAAAACAGTAAATGCGGATTCTTTTATAAAATTATGAATCTATTAACATTAAAAAAAGGAAATAAAAGATATGACTTACAAATAAATAATATAAAATATTGTATAGGAAATGATTTTGAAGAAAAATATAATTTTGTAAATATTTTAAAAGAAGTATTTTTATTATCTAAAGAAAGCGAATATTCGATAAATAATAGTGGACAAGCACAAGTTTTGATAAATGATAAAGAAATAAAAGTAAAAGAAATAAGTTTCTATCAAATAAACCATCATTATTCAATCACAAATGATCTAAAACTAACAGCACATTCTCTAATTGCTAGATATATAGAATTACTTATAGCACAAGATGATAACATAGACACAATCAATACAATAAATCTTCTATTAGAATCTTTTACAAATGAATTAGATAATGAATTAATATATCCAAAATTTATAACATATACACCTAAACAATTCTTAAAAATATTGTTACCAATATTTTTAAAAGAAGAAGATCAAGCAAATGAATATGATCTATCCTATGATGAAATCATTTTATTTCAACTTAAAATGATAGATTATATATCTAAACATCAAACAACTAAAATAATTTGTCTTATAGAATTACCATATCTATCAAAAGAAATAAATGACTATCTCATAAATATGAAAAATTGCTTTATTGTTGTTATGTTTTATAAAACAAACAGTGTTTTAAATATAAAAGATACTTATATATTTGATGATTTAATAGTAGATTTAAATAATGATGAACAAATATATAATATCTATTTAAATAAAGGTGTATGCACACTACAGGAGGCAAAAGAAATGATAATAAATAATATAAAAGCTAAACTTGATATATCTATAACTCTATAAAATATTCAATATTTTATTATTTTTAAATATATGGTAACATGTATTTGAGGTTTTGTTACCATATGATTTTTTGCTAGAATAAGACATGATCATGCTGACGATTAAGTGAAATTATGTTTTGTTACCATATGATTTTTTGCTAGAATAAGACTGCAAGGGTTAGAAGAACTTAAAACATTTAGTTTTGTTACCATATGATTTTTTGCTAGAATAAGACTGAGCTATGCTAGTGCAGATACACTTGATAGTTTTGTTACCATATGATTTTTTGCTAGAATAAGACGTATGAACATCAATATTTCAACTATTGCCCGTTTTGTTACCATATGATTTTTTGCTAGAATAAGACCCTAAATGGGAAACGTCTCATATTTCAACTGTTTTGTTACCATATGATTTTTTGCTAGAATAAGACTATTGAAAAAATTAGTAGAACAAGGACTAAGTTTTGTTACCATATGATTTTTTGCTAGAATAAGACATCTATCATATTTAGCTTGTGTTTCCTCTCGTTTTGTTACCATATGATTTTTTGCTAGAATAAGACGTGGAAAAGGAAGAACTGACGATTGTTTGTGTTTTGTTACCATATGATTTTTTGCTAGAATAAGACAAAGATACACACCAGTATTTTATGGCGACGGTTTTGTTACCATATGATTTTTTGCTAGAATAAGACTAGGCGGTCGCAAGTCCGCGTAAATAGTGAGTTTTGTTACCATATGATTTTTTGCTAGAATAAGACAGTCATGTCATTAACTGATTTTGGATTGTGGTTTTGTTACCATATGATTTTTTGCTAGAATAAGACTTTCTTTTTGTAAAGTTTGTTTGCTATTGTGTTTTGTTACCATATGATTTTTTGCTAGAATAAGACATGACGATGCAAGGTTCGAAAAATCGTTCAGTTTTGTTACCATATGATTTTTTGCTAGAATAAGACTGTCATATTGATATTAATACTTGATTTACCGTTTTGTTACCATATGATTTTTTGCTAGAATAAGACATTTGATAGAAGAAGTTGAGCTAAAAGATGGTTTTGTTACCATATGATTTTTTGCTAGAATAAGACAAGAAAAGAATGCTTCTCAACAGGCAGTAAGTTTTGTTACCATATGATTTTTTGCTAGAATAAGACGAAGTAGTGCCCAAGAAGAATCGTTATGTCGTTTTGTTACCATATGATTTTTTGCTAGAATAAGACTAAATATTAAAGATGAAACTTGTTCCATCTGTTTTGTTACCATATGTGTTTTTTGATAGATTTAATTTAAATGTAAAAAAAGAGATTTCTCAAGGATGCTATTTTGAAATCTCTTTTTGCTTATAAAAATATTTACATAAAATAAAAAAACAACCCGAAGGTTGTTGCTTATTAAATGGCGTCCACGAAGGGATTCGAACCCCTGACCGCACGCTTAGAAGGCGTGTGCTCTATCCAGCTGAGCTACGTAGACACTGCTTACTTTCAACTGCTCATATATATTAGCATGAATATGAAATGATTGCAATAAAAAATTACAATTTTTTTTAAAATTTATATTTTGAAGAGATATATATAAAATAAAAAACAACCCGAAGGTTGTTGATTATCAAATGGCGTCCACGAAGGGATTCGAACCCCTGACCGCACGCTTAGAAGGCGTGTGCTCTATCCAGCTGAGCTACGTAGACATTGCTTACTTTCAACTGCTCAACTAGAATAGCATATATTTTTTTAAAAAGCAATACTTTTTTAAAAATCATCTAAATTTTTGAATTCAACCTTTAAATCTTTACCTTCTACATAAATAACACAATAACTTCGATTACTTCCTCCACGAGGTAAAGTTGTAGATCCAGGATTAATAAGTGTATAACCATCAACTTCTTTATACATAGGAACATGCGTATGTCCTGAAAGTAGTACATCACAGTTTGCTTCTTGCAAAGTATAGATCATACTTGTTTCACGATCCATATATCCAAAACGATGCCCATGAGCAACTAAAAAGTTTAAATCTTCAACTTTAAATTTGATTTGATTTGGAAAATCACTATACCAATCATTATTTCCTTTAACACATAACCAATCTTGCATCATATATGTTTCAGCTTCACTGTCTCCACAATGAATATAAAAATCTCCATCAGGTTCTAATTCTTTTACACGGTCAATCATTTGATGATAACCATGACTATCTGACATTACTACTATTTTTTTCATTTTCATCACCAAAAATATTATAACAAAACTTTACTAGATTTGTACAATATTATCGATTGATGTACTTACATTTTGATCTTCTTGAATAAGTTCATTATTAATATAGATATGGACTGAACTAACATCAGGAAGTGATAAAAATGATTTTTCAAGACGACTATAAAGAGTAGGAGAAATATTTTCGCTATTATCTAGAATACGTGATGATAAATAGATAGAAAGTAAGCCATCGTTTAATTGTGATTTTTTAGTTGTTTCTACTTTAGTATTATTTTCAAAATGATCTAATAATAAAGATACTTTTTGATCAATTGTTTGATTTGTGTTTTGAATACGTGTTGTTGTAGGAATATAATATGTTTTTCCAGCAATTTCTTTTTCGTTATAAACAAGGACGGAAGAGGTTTGATAAAGATCAAAAGTGGATGTTTCAAAGTTATTAATACCTAAATTAGGAGTGATACAACTTAATGGTATTGTTGTATTTTCAAATGAAGAAACAGCTTTACCATCTATTTTCATATTGATTTTAGAAATACCATCTTTACAAAATAAATAGCTAAGAGCTTCACAAATATCTAAAGCTTGTTGATTATTTGATACTTTAAAATTATTTGTAAAATCAAACGTAAGTTGATTACTTTCCATAATTAAAGCATTAAGTTCTAATTTCTTATTAAAAATAGGATAAAGTCCTAATTGAGTAAAATCTTTTGATTTCATTGTTTCAATAATCCCTCGAATATTATTTTCCTTATTATCCTTAACACCAATATCCACAGAAACAGGAATAAGCGTTTCATCTTGATCTTTAAAAATAACTGTTTGCATATTGGCTTTCTTTTTCACTGTTTTAACATCATCATTTTTAAAATAAACAAAGGTTGCAAAAGCACATAAAAAAATCATTGAAATATTTCTTAAATATTTTTTATACATGAAATCACCTCACTATTTAAAATATGAAAAGAGTGATAAAATAGTCTTAAAATTTGCCTTTTTTAAAGATTTATTTTATATTATAATAGCGAAAATGAAGGAGGGATAGTTGTGCCACTTACTGATGATGATTTTGTGAAGACTGGGAAACTAGAGGGTTATAGTGAAATGATTCAAAAATTACATGAAGAAGAACAAACACAACCCGAAATCACTTATGATTTACAATTAGATGATGATGAGGATGAAGAAGAAAAATGATAGAAGATTTAATTGAAACAGGTCAATATAAAGAAGCGTTGCAATATTTAAATGATATGGATAATGAACAAGTACGTTATCAAAGACTTGTTTGTTTATATGGATTGAAAGAATTACAACAAGCTAAAAGAGAAGGTATGAAAGCAAAAGTTCTTGCTGGAGAAACTTATTATGATGTTGTTGCTATTTATGTATCGATTTTAAAAGATTTAGAAGAATTTGAAGAAGCTATTAATATTATTGTAGAGGAATTATCAATGCCTTATATTCCTTATCAATATGAAACAGTTTTTAATGCAGCTTATGATGAATTGTTATTAGCAAAACAAGAAGCATCTTTTGATGGGGTGACTCAAAAAGTCTTTAATGAAGAAGATATCGAAAATATTTTAACTAAAAAAGATACAAATGAAGATTTACTTTATATGGCTATTGAACAAATGGAAGGCATGAATATTCGTCGTATGATTGTTCCTATTCGTCAATTTATTAGAGATAATGATCAACCTGATTTTGCCAAAAGTTTATTAATAGAATTAATGATTGATCAAGAAATTGATGAAGATTTGGAAGTTGTCAAAAAAGGTGTGCACTACGATATTAACCCAAGTTATGCCCCAATGGTCTTGAATCAAGAATCTGGTGTTGAAATTTATAAATTGTTGATGGATGCTTTAGAAGATGATAATCCATCTTTACTTACGATGTGTGAACAATTTTTAAATTTTTATCTTTATTCAATCTATCCAAAATATATTGATGAACAAGATTATCGTAGTATTGCAGGAGCTATTCATTATCATTTAGCATCTCTACAATATATAGATATTGAATTAGAAGATATTGAATATTTATATAATTGCAATCAAGAGGATGTAAAAGATGTATTGGAAACAATACAATCAATCGAATATTAAAATTTATTAATATAGTTGAATTTAAAAAAAGGTTAGTATATAATGTCTTTTGATACGGAATAAGGAGAAATATATAATGAGAACAACTACAAAAAAATTAGAAAATGCTGTTACTCAAATTAAAGTAACATTTGATAAAAAAGAATGGGCAGAAGCTCAAGACGCTGCTTTAAAAAGATTAGCTACAAGAGTTAAATTAGATGGTTTCAGACCTGGTAAAGCTCCAGTTGCTATGATTAAAGCTAGACTTGGAAAACAAGCTATCTATGATGAAGCTACTGATCAAATCTTACAAAAAAGATATGCTGATATCATGAAAAAAGCTGAAGTTGCTCCAATTGCTCAACCAACATTAAATATTGATAGTGTTGATAATGATAACTTAAAAATTACAATCTTATGTCCTGTTAAACCTGAAGTTGAATTAGGTGAATACAAAGGATTAGAAGTTAAAAAAGGTAGAGTAACTGTTGCTAAAAAAGATATCGAAGCACAAGTTGAAAACTATCGTCATCAATTCGCTGAATTAACAACTAAAGAAAACGGTGAAGTTGCTAAAGGTGATACAGTAGTTATGGACTTTGAAGGATTCATCGATGGTGAAGCATTCGAAGGTGGAAAAGCTGAAAATCATTCATTAGAAATCGGTTCTGGACAATTCATTCCAGGTTTTGAAGATCAAATGATCGGTATGACTTGTGAAAATGAAAAAGATGTTGTTGTAACATTCCCAGAAGATTATCAAGCTACTGAATTAGCTGGTAAAGAAGCTACATTCAAAGTAACTGTTCATGAAATTAAAGAAAAAGTTTTACCTGAAGCTGATGATGAATTAGCTAAAGATGTTAACATCGAAGGTGTTGAAACTTTAGATCAATTAAAAGATCATATTAAAGCTCAATTAAAATCACAAAAAGAAAATGAAGTAGAAAACAAATTCTTCTCTGATTTAACTCAAGCTTTAATTGAATGTTGTAAAGTAGAAGATAGTGAAGCTTTATTAAATTCTGAATTAGATACAATGTTAAGAGAAGTTGAAATGAACTTACAACAACAAGGTTTATCATTTGAATTATATGAACAATTCACTGGTAAAAACAAAGATGCTATCAAAGCTGATTTAACTGATCAAGCAAAAGACAGAGTTAAATTAAACTTAATCTTAGCTGCTATCGTTGAAGCTGAAAATATTGAAGTAACTGATGAAGAACGTAATAGCGAATTAGAAACAATCGCAAATACATATAATAGAGACTTAGAAGAAATCAAACAAATCTTCGCTCAAAATATGTACCAAATCGATGCTGATATTTTAAATAGAAAAGCGTTAGACGTTGTTAAAGAAAACTTAAAGAAATAGTTTAAAAGACGCGTAAGCGTCTTTTTAAAAAAGGAGGATTATTATGAGTGAAAGTACATTATTAACCCTTCCTGTTGTGTGCACAAGAGGAATGATTGTCTTTCCGGGTAACCGTTTATCATTAGATGTTGGTCGCCCCCTTAGTTTAAAAGCACTTGAACTTTCAAGTCGTGACTTTGATAACAATATCCTATTTGTATCACAAATCAATCCTATTGTTGATGATCCAAAATATGATGATGTTTATCATGTTGGAACTTTATGTAAAATTGAAAAGAAAATCCGTCGCGATAGTGCAGGGACAATCAAATTAACTGTTACTGGAGAAAAAAGAGTTGCCCTTCGAGATTTTAAAATTGAAGATGGTTCAATTTTTTCAACAGCTGAAGTTTTAGAAGATATTTATGGAGACACAAATGAAGAAGTTGCTTTAGTAAGAAAAACAACAGCTTATTTTGAACAAGCAAGACGTCATATGCCTCATATTCCAGCTGAAAGCTTAACATTGCTTTCAAATGGAACATCAGCTAGTTTACTTGCTGATACAATTGGTCAATATTTACCAATTGATTTAGATAGAAAACAAAAAATTCTTGAAGAACAAAGAATTAATGAAAGATTATTCTTAGTAGCAAGTTCTATTGAATCTGAAAAAATGATTAGTCAATTAGAAGATACAATCAATAGAAAAGTCAAAGAAAGTATTGATGAAAATCAAAAAGAATACTATCTAAGAGAAAAATTAAGAGCTATTAAAGATGAACTTGGTGATACTGTTGATAAAGGAGACGATGCTGATCAAATTCGTAAAGAATTAGCTGAAAATCCATATCCTCAATATATCAAGGATAAAATTGAAGAAGAATTACGTCGTTTTGAAGCTATGCCACCAGCATCTTCAGAAGCAAACGTTGTTAGAACTTATATTGATTGGGTGATGAAAACACCTTGGTATCAAGAAACTAAAGATGAAGAAGATATTTCTAAAATTGAAGCAATTTTAGAAGAAGATCATTTTGGATTAGAAAAAGTAAAAGAAAGAATTGTTGAACACTTAGCAGTTAAACAAATGACACAATCTTTAAAAGCACCAATTATCTGTTTAGCAGGTCCACCAGGTGTGGGGAAAACAAGTATTGCTAAAAGTATTGCACGTGCTTTAGATCGTAAATTTGTTAAAGCTTCTTTAGGTGGAGTAAGAGACGAAGCAGAAGTTCGTGGACATCGTCGTACTTATTTAGGATCAATGCCTGGACGTATCATTCAAGGAATGAAAAAAGCTGGTGTTGTAAACCCTGTCTTCTTATTAGATGAAATTGATAAGATGGCAAGTGATTATAAAGGAGATCCTACAAGTGCAATGCTTGAAGTTTTAGACCCTGAACAAAATTCTCAATTCTCTGATAACTATATCGAAGAACCATATGATTTATCTAAAGTTTTATTCATTGCGACTGCTAATGATTTAGGAGGAATTCCTGGACCACTTAGAGATCGTCTTGAAATTATTGAAGTTTCAAGTTATACAGAACAAGAAAAATTAATGATTGTTAAAGAACATTTAATTAAAAAACAATTAGATGCGCATTCATTAAAACCTGAACAAATGATTATTTCTGATGATATCATCATGGAAATCATTCAACACTATACACGTGAAGCTGGTGTTCGTGAACTTGAAAGATATATTGCTAAATTATGTCGTAAAACTGTTTTAGCTATCCTAAAAGAAAAAGTTGAATCAGTTATAATTGATCAAGATAAACTTGTTGAATTCTTAGGAAAAGCACCATTTGATCATACTAAGAAACTTCCTCGTCCTCAAGTAGGGGTTGTTACAGGTATGGCTTATACTCAATTTGGTGGAGATATTTTACCAATCGAAGTTAATCATTTTGATGGTACTGGTAAATTTATTATTACTGGTCAATTAGGTGACGTTATGAAAGAATCAGCATCAATTGCTTTAGATTACCTAAAAGCTAATAAAGAAAAATATGGTTTAGATGATAAAGCCTTTGATAAACAAGATATTCATATTCACGTTCCTGAAGGAGCTATCAAAAAAGATGGTCCATCAGCAGGTGTCACTCTTACAACTGCAATCTATTCAGCTTTTACAAATAAACCTGTAAGAGATGATGTTGCCATGACAGGAGAAATCACTTTACGTGGTAATGTCTTACCAATTGGTGGATTGAAAGAAAAATCTATTTCAGCACATCGTTCTGGAATTAGAAAAATCATCATTCCTAAAGAAAATGAAAAGGATATCGAAGATATCCCAGAATCAGTAAGAAATGATTTAGAAATTGTTTTAGCTGATCATATCGATACAGTTTTAGAGCATGCAATTGTTAAATAACGGAAATCTTGAATTTTCGTTATTTTTTTTGTACAATACAAAAGGTGATGAAAAATGGTAAAAATTAAAAAAGCAGAATATATATTATCAGCCGCATGGAAAAGCCAATGGCCAAAAGAAAGTTTTCCAGAAATGTGTTTAGCTGGACGATCAAATGTTGGAAAAAGTAGTTTTATTAATGCAATGTTATCTAGAAATGGTCTTGCAAAAGTATCAAGTACGCCAGGTAAAACAAGAACTTTGAATTTCTTTAATGTCAATGATGCACTTTATTTTGTAGATGTTCCTGGATATGGATATGCTAAAGTTGCTAATAATGTCACAAAACAATTTGGTAAAACGATGGATGAATATATTAGTGAAAGACAAACTTTAAGAGGTTTTATTTTACTTGTAGATTATCGTCATAAACCAACAAAAGATGATGTGATGATGTATGAGTTTGTTAAACATCATGGTGTACCTGTCATTGTCGTTGCGACTAAAGAAGATAAACTTAAACGTAATGATTTAAAGAAAAATGAAAAATTAATTAAAGATACATTACATTTTGATCCAAGTGATACATTTATTCGTTTTTCAAGTTTAAAGAAAAAAGGAATTCAAGAAGCTTGGAATGCAATTTATGAATTGTGTGATTTAGATTTTGAGTAGGGAAACCTACTTTTTTTCATATTTGATGATTTGTTGCATAGACTTTGTTAGGAGGATGACTATGCAAAAAATATTTTACGAAAAGGAAATTGATTTACTACATCAATTAAAGGAATTAGTTTCATTAACGGTTGATGAATCTATCGACTATAAGATTGAAGATCATGGTGTTAGAGCGGTGGGGAGTCTTGCTATTAAAGGAGAATATATTAGTCAAGAAAAAAGACATTTTTTAGAAAATGTGGAATTAGATGTTTATGCGGATGATCAAAAGATTATAGATCGTCAAGATTTTCATTTAAAGGTTGAAGATTTTCATTATGATATTATTGATGGTAATTTGAAAATTAAAATTGAAGTTGGAGTGTATGGGGTTGAAGAAGGTGAAAATCGTTATATTCAACTTGATGAAGATCCTATTGATGAAATTGAAAAATTATCAAGGGATGTTGAGACTCAAACGATAAATGAACAAGTCGTTGCTGAGGCACCCGAAGAAATTCATGATGTTGAAAAGTTACAAGAAAAAATTTATGAAACGAAAGAAAAAGAAGAAAAGGTTGATGATGACGAGGATCTAGGTGTTTATTATTTATATGTCGTTTTACCAAATGATACGTATGCTTCAATAGCTAGACAATATCAGGTAGATGAAAAAATGATTAGAGACTATAATCAAGATCTAAATTTAGATGCAGGACAAATTCTTATTATTCCTTATGCTCCAAAAGATCATTCAAACAAAGTATGATTTAGACGTAATTGGACTGATTCAAATCAGTCCGCGTGTCTATAAAGTGAAAACAGCTAATCATTTTTATTGTGTTAAGATTGTTGATGAAAAGAAACTAGAAGTTGCTTATCAACATCTTAATACCTTACATCTCCATCATTTTATTCATTTGATATTAAATAATGAACAACACTATTTTACACCTTTTCAAGATCAATATATCTATCTTATGCCTTATTTACAAGAAGATAATCATATAAAAAAAGAAATGAAAATAAAAACATATTATCAAATCCTAGCGTATTTACACAATCATTCTTTTTTTATGCAACATGAAGAAGATGCTTTTTTTAAAAAGCAGTATGATGATCTTTTTTCTTTGATTCAACAAAGAAAAAATGATTATGAAGAATTAATGAGAGAATTTGAATTTAGAAAATTTAAATCTCCAGCAGGTTGGATGCTTGTTTTAAATTATTATCGTATCGTTCATTATTTAAATCAAGCATATTATTATTTAAGTCAATATCAAGAAATAATGAAAGGTAAAAATGAAATTAGACTTTCTTTAACGTATAATCATTTTAATAAGGAACATATTTTTGTTAGTGATGAAACACTTATTTCAATTGATCAAATGAAAATTAATTATTGTATTTATGATTTGATAGATATTTTTCAAAATCATGATGAACTCTATGAGAGTTTACCGTTATTAGAATATTATTTAAAAGAAGTAAAGCTTTTAAAAGAAGAAAAAATCTTAATACAATGTATTTTATCAATTGTTCCGCAAGTTCAATTAAATTTACAAGAAGAAGTCAATATTTATCAAATGTCAAAATTAATTTGTTATTTAGATGGCTTACAAGAAATATTCAAAAAGTTAATGATTGACGAGAAATAGTCTATTTGATAGAATAGAACTGCAATGATTTGGAGGAGTAGTTCTTCTTTGTTTGATAGAGAGTCCCGTTTGCTGGAAAGGGATAAATGAAAAGAGTGAAGGTAGCCAAGGAGCATGTTAGATGAAATAAAGTAGTTTAACACGTAGAACTGCGTTAAAGTTTTAAGGTGCTAAGTTTTATACTTAGAACTAAGGTGGTATCGCGATATAAGTCGTCCTTAGAGGGATGGCTTTTTTATTTTAAGGAGGAAAAAGATGAATTATTTTACAGAGTATTGGTATGTATGGATTATTTTTGCTATCATGTGTGTGTTCTTGTTTAGTTTTTATGGTAAAAAATTTAAACAAGTGAAAGAAAAAAGAAAGCAATATGAAGAAAAATTAGCTCAAGAAAAAGATATGTTTTCTCATCTTACAAGTGATGTTTTTGATAAGATTGAACCAATTGATCTAACAAGAGCTGTTATTTTTCATATTAATGCGAAAGAAGATCGTCTATATGAAGATGATAACTATGATGGAAATATTATTCCTTATTTAACACATGAGGAATTATTGATTTATACAATGTACCAATTAGAATGTTCTTTAGAAGGGGGAAGAGGTTCAATCCATTCGTTTTTTATAACAGAACCTTATTGTAATTATCGACCTTATTATAAAGAAGCATTTGAAACAATGAAATGTTATGATATTGCTCATTTATTAGAAGAAGCTGAAAAATTAGCTATTTTAATTGAAAATGATCAAGAAGATGAAATTGATGAAACAAGTGAATACGCTACATACAATTTCTCTGATTTTACAAATGAATTTGTTTCTTTATTACGTTCTTCAGGAATTGGTGATAAATTAGGAGAATATATTAAAGAACATAAAGAAAGCTTTATTGAAAAGGATGATGAAAATGAAAAAAGAATTAGCGAGTAAATATGATCATAAAAGTGTTGAAAAAGGTAAATATCAACATTGGTTAGAAAAAGAATATTTTAAAGCAGGAGATGTTTCTAAAAAGCCTTATGCCATCGTTATTCCACCACCAAACGTTACAGGTAAACTTCATTTAGGACATGCTTGGGATACAACTTTACAAGATATGATTATTCGTTATAAAAGAATGCAAGGTTATGATGCTTTATGGCTTCCTGGTATGGACCATGCCGGAATTGCTACACAAGCTAAAGTAGAAGCAAGAATGAGAGAAGAAGGAATTTCTCGCTATGATTTAGGAAGAGAAGGTTTCTTAGAAAAAGCTTGGTCTTGGAAAGAAGAATATGCTTCTATTATTCGTGCTCAATGGGAAAAATTAGGTTTATCTTTAGATTATTCGAAAGAAAGATTTACTTTAGATGAAGGATTATCTCAAGCGGTTAAAGAAGTTTTCGTTCGTTTATATGAAAAAGGATATATTTATCAAGGCAAAAGAATTATTAACTGGGATCCTGTACAAAGAACAGCTTTAAGTAATATCGAAGTTATTCATAAAGAAATTGAAGGGGCAATGTATTATTTCAAATATAAAATTGTAGATAGTGATCAAGAATTAGTCATTGCGACAACACGTCCTGAAACAATGTTTGCCGATCAAGCTATCTTTGTTCACCCTGATGATGAAAGATATAAAGATTTAGTTGGTAAATATGCAATCAACCCAGCTAATGGTGAAAAATTACCAATTATGGCTGATAGTTATATCGATATGGATTTTGGGACAGCTGTTATGAAATGTACACCTGCGCATGATCCAAATGACTTTGCCTTAGCTAAAAAATACAACTTAGACATGCCTATTTGTATGAATGATGATGGAACAATGAATGAACTTTGTCATAAATATCAAGGTATGGATCGTTTTGAATGTCGTAAACAATTAGTTGCTGATTTTGAAGCAGCGGGTATTGTTGATCATATTGAAAAACATTTGCATCAAGTAGGTCACTCAGAAAGATCAGGAGCTATTGTTGAACCTTATTTATCAAAACAATGGTTCGTTAAGATGAAACCATTGGCTGAAGCTGCTTTAGCTAATCAAAAGAAAGATTCTAAAGTAAACTTTGTACCAGAAAGATTTGAAAAAACATTTACACAATGGATGGAAAATATCGAAGATTGGTGTATTTCACGTCAATTATGGTGGGGACATCAAGTACCAGCATGGTATCATAAAGAAACAGGTGAAGTTTATGTTGGAAAAACTGCACCAGAAGATATCGAAAACTGGACACAAGATGAAGATGTCTTAGATACTTGGTTCTCTAGTGCATTATGGCCATTTTCAACATTAGGTTGGCCTAATACAGAAGATCCTTTATTTAAAAGATACTTCCCAACAAATACTTTAGTTACAGGATATGATATTATTTTCTTCTGGGTAAGTCGTATGATTTTCCAATCATTAGAATTTACAGGTCAAAGACCATTTGAACATGTTTTGATTCATGGTTTAATTCGTGATGAACAAGGAAGAAAAATGTCTAAATCATTAGGTAATGGGGTTGACCCAATGGATGTTATCGATCAATATGGTGCCGATACATTAAGATTCTTCTTAACTACAAATTCAGCACCAGGTATGGATTTAAGATATATTCCTGAAAAACTAGAAGCATCATGGAATTTTATTAATAAAATTTGGAACTCAGCTAGATTTGTTTTAATGAATATTGATGAAGATTTAGAATATAAAGATTTAAAATTTGATCATTTAAATTTATGTGATAAATGGATCTTAAATCGTTTAAATAACGTAATTGAAGAAGTAGATGCGAACATGGATAAATTTGAATTTGTTAATGTTGGTAGCGAATTATATAAATTCATTTGGGATGATTTCTGTTCATGGTATATCGAACTTACAAAAGTTCATTTAAATAGTGATAATGAAGTTGAAAAACAAGCAAGTGCCCATACTCTTGTTTATGTATTAAATGCAATCGTTAGAATGTTACATCCATTCATGCCATTTGTAACTGAAGAAATTTATCAAGCAATTCCACATTTAGAAGAATCAATTTGTATTTCTAAATATCCAACAGTAAATCCTGATTTCAATGATGAAAACATCAACAGACAATTTACTTATTTAATGGATATTGTTAAAGGTGTTCGTGAAATTCGTGCAAACTATACAATTAAAAATGCAATCGAAGTGGAATACTCAATTGAAACAAAAGATGAAAACTTACAAGCTTTATTAGACCAATGTGTTCCTTACTTAAAGAAATTATGTAATGCAACTTGTGTTGGCTATAATCAAAAAGCTTCTAAAGATATTGCGACAGCTATGATTCAAGGTGGTAATACATTGATCGTTGAACTTGGTGCGTATGTTGATAAAGAAGCGGAAAAACAAAAATTACAAGCTGAACTTCAAAAACTTGAAGGGGAAATTAAACGTTGTACAAATATGTTAAGTAATGAAAAATTTGTATCAAAAGCACCTCAAGCAAAAGTTGATAGTGAACGTCAAAAATTAGAAGATTATACATCAAAATATAATGCTGTTAAAGAAAAATTAGCAGCTATGTAAAATCAAGTTTGAAAAAACTTGATTTTTTTTAATTTTTAAAAGAAAAATACTCAAAAAATGTCTATATAAATAGTGAGGAAGTTAGTGGGTGTCTGTTCCTTAAATAAAAAAAGGAGGAAATGAAAATGCAAGAATTACAATTAACAAATCAAATGGAAATTATTGGTGGAGGAGTAGGAACATGGATCGTCTGTGTTGTTGTGGGAGCAGCCGTTTATAAAATGTTATATTCTTCTAGTGGTCGTATTTCAATTCCAAGACTTGTTTCTATTGAATGGAGATAATAGATGAAGGTACTTTGGTACCTTCATATTCTTTATTAATTTTCATAGACTAGAAAGAGGTGAGTCTATGAAAAAGAAAGGAATGCTTATTTTTACTTTTTTGATGCTTTTATGTAATACACTAACTATGTATTATGTAAGTCAAGCGCTTAAGCAAGAAATCAATATCTATGTTGTACAAGTAGGACGCTATAAAGAAAAAGCAAATGCTGAAAATACAATGAAACAAATAGAAGAATTAGGGTATAAGGGTTTTATGTATCAAGATCAAGAGTATGTTGTTATTACTGATATTTTTATAAAACAAAAAGAGGCACATCAACAAGCAAAAGAGATTGCTGAAAAAGGAAATACATGTGTGGTTAAAGAATATTTTATAGATGATCGTTATCAAAAGAAGATTGAAAAAAAAGAATATAATACAATTTATCAATTTTTAAAAACAAATTGACAAGGAAGTCACTCTTTGATAATATGCTTTCAGGGGGTGAAAACTTTGAACTTCAAAGTAAAAGAAATGTGTTATTGCGCGCTTATGGCATGTATGATGGCTATATTTTCGCAAATTAAAATTGATTTACCGGGATATGTACCAATTACATTACAAACCTTTATGGTTTGTTTAATTGCATTGATTGCTCCTTGTAAAGTAGCAGTTAGTGCATGTGTTGTTTATTTGTTGATGGGAGCGATTGGTTTACCTGTTTTTGCTGGATTTCAAGGTGGTATGGGATCACTTTTAGGTTATAGTGGGGGATATATCTTTTCGTTTCCAATAATGGTCTATGTTATTTCAAAATTAAAAACAAGAGTTCCTATTGTTTTAGCATGTATTATTGGAAGTGTGATCTGCTATTTTATTGGAACACTGTGGTTTATGTTTGTGACGAAGATGAATTTAAGTGCTTCTTTAATGATGTGTGTTGTTCCTTTTATACCTGGAGATCTTATAAAAATAGTATTAGCCTATTGTTTAAGTAAAAAAATAAAAGTAAAGCTTTAAATGATGTTGAATTGTCCTCGCTTTGAAAGACCAAGAGAAAAAGCAATTTGTAATGGAATTGAAACTTTATCGAATCAAGAATTAATTGCAGTGATTTTAAGAACAGGAAATAAAGAAATGTCTGTTTTAAATTTGGCTTCTTTATTATTAGAAGAAATAGGAGGGTTTCAAGCTTTAAAAGATGTAGACTATTATCAATTAACGAAGATCAAAGGTATTAAACAAGCAAAAGCAATTGAATTAATGGCAAGTATAGAACTTGCGAAAAGAATGCAAAAAGAAAATACAAAAAGATTTGTTATTAAAGAACCTCAAGATGGTTATGAATATATTAAACATAAATTGATGTTTGAAAAACAGGAAAAAGTCATTTTACTTTGTTTAAATAGCCGTTTAGAAATCATTCAAGAGAAATTATTATTTATAGGAAGTGGAGACGCTTCTATGTTAGAAACAAAAGAGGTGTTTCAACATACACTTAGATGTGGTGCTAATCGAATTATTTTGATACATAATCATCCAAGTGGAAATCCTGCACCATCTGTAGAAGATGAATTAATAACGCAAAAGATTAAAGAAATGGCAGATTGTTTAGAAATAGAGTTCATAGATCATCTAATTGTTGGTAATCATTGTTTTTATAGTTTTGCTTCAAAAAAAATCTATCAAAATAAAGAAGATTGATTTTTTTTAGTGAACTCTATATAATGAATGATACTAGAGGTGATTATATGAACAATCGTAGAAAAAAAAGAAATAAAAGAATTATTATTGGTGTTTTTGTCGTTGTTATTTTAGTATCAGTTATTGGTTTTTTTGTAGGGAGAAAACAATCCCGTTTAGAAAAGACATTAAGTAATTCTATTTCTATGATTGAATACTATATTATTAAAAAACCTATTTCTTTTGTAAATGATATCTTTAATGAATATAATGATTTAAAGGATGTTTATGATGAAAATAGGATTTTAAAAGAAAAGTTAGATTCTTATGTCAATGTTGAATCTGAAAATGAAGTTTTACAATCGGAAATTAAAAAATTAAAGAAATTAACAGAAATGGATTACCTTCCAAATGATTATAAAACGAAGGCAGCTAGTGTACAAATACGTGATCAAACAAATTGGAATGATGAAATTACAATTGATGCTGGAAGTTTAAATAATGTGCAAGAAGGAATGGCAGTTTGTGATTCTAAAGGAATGATCGGTGTTGTTAGTCATGTAACGGAAATTAGTTCTACTGTTTCGTTACTTACAAGTGAAAATCCATCAAATCAAATTCCAGTAATGATTATTAATGGTGATCAAACGATTTATGGATTATTAAAAAATTATGATGTTAATAAGAAAGTTTTAAATATTACTTTACTTTCAGGAATTGATAAATTAGAAAAAAATGCGAAAGTTTATACTTCTGGTTTAGGTGGAGATGGAAAATGTCCTAAAGGAATTTATATTGGTAAAGCAAAAAAACTGGTAACTCAAAGTGATGGAACAACAATGACTTTAACTGTTAAAATGGCTGCGCAGTTTAAAGATTTATCTTATGTAAGTGTAGTAAAGAAGGTCAATGGTAATGAAGAATAAGCTTGTTAGATATTTAATTATCATGTTTATTTCCTTTGTTATCGACAGTATTTTACGTTTTTATTTACCATCTTCAATTTTGAAATTAAATTTGACAATTGTTCCTTATGTTGGTGTGATGATGTTTGATTTATTGACGAATACAATTGATGAAGATCATCGTTATATTTTTGCAGGAATTTGTGGAATTTATTTTAGTGTAATTTATGGAAATTCTATTTTTGTATATGTCTTATTGTTCTTTATGTATTCTTTTTTTGAAAAGCGTTATATGAAAAAAGCTGTTATGACTTATTTTGAGGCAATTGTCATCGTTGTTTTGACAATTTTTGTACAGGAGAGTGTGTTATATTCTTTAATGTGGATAACAAATACAACTCAATTAGTGATAACAACATTTCTAATTAAGAGACTACTACCAACATTACTATTCAATATTGTTATTTTTAATGGAGTGTATTTTATCCACGATAAATTAAAATTTGAAGGTGATATTGATGTATATTTTAGTTAAGAATCTTAATGGACGTTTGATTTTTATAATGGATAATGAAGTCGATTTTGAAGTTTTATTAAATGAATTAAAAGGTCTTTTGGTGCAATCTTTCTTTAAAAAGAAGGATTATTACCCAAAGGCCTTTTTTGATTTGAAGGGTCGAATTTTGGAAAATGATGAGATATTACAATTTTTTGGTGTTCTTGTAGAATGTAAAAGTCTCTTGTTTGGTGGTTTTATAGAAGAAAAAACGGAGGAGAAAAAAGAATTAAGAATGATCGGTGCTTCTATACATGCAGGAGAAAAAATAGAAATTTATGAAGATACTTTAATTACAGGTAAAATCAATCCAGGGGCCATTGTTCAAGTGTATGCTAAATTATATGTCATGCAAGGTGTTTTTGGGATTATAGAAGGCCAAAGTGAAGAAGCTTGTATTTCCAGTCAAAGATTTAAGAATGCAACAATTCGCTTTTTTGGAAAATCTATACACCATTTTACAACTTTCGAAATGTCACTTGTTTATTATAAAGATAATGATATCGTTGTAGAAAAGGGGGATTACATACATGTCTAGAATCATTACTGTGACATCTGGAAAAGGTGGTGTGGGTAAAAGTAGTATCAGTGTTAATTTAGCAATTGCTTTGGCACATCAAAACTTAAAAGTATGTTTGATTGATGGAGATTTTGGTTTAAAGAATTTAGATGTTATGATGGGATTGGAAAATAGAGTTGTTTATGATTTAAATGATGTGATTTCTGGTAAATGTGAAATTCATCAGGTGTTGGTCAAAGATAAAAGAGAACAAACGCTTTATTTATTACCAGCGTGTAAAACGTTGTCTTTTCAAAATTTAGACGCATCGATCATGGCGGCACTGATTGATTATTTAAAAAATGATTTTGATTTTATTATTGTAGATTCACCAGCAGGAATTGAACAAGGGTTTACTTATGCCTCATCAATTGCTGATGAAGCAATTATTGTTGTTAATCTTGATCTTGCAACATTAAGAGATAATGACCGAGTGATTGGCCTATTGCTTAAAAAGGGAATACAGGATTTAAAGTTGATTATTAATAAAGTGAATTTAGATGATATTGAAGATGGCAAATCATTAACGATCGATGATGCTTTAGATATTTTGTCCTTACCACTTTTAGGAATTGTTTATGAAGATCATGAAATGATTGAAGCTAATAATAAAGGACGCCCTGTTTATTTGTTGAAGGGTCATCTTTTACATGATTGTTTTGATAATATCGCACATCGTTTGTTAGGACATAAAAGAGCTTTTGCTAAATGTAAAAGGAGAGGTTTATTAAGTCGTATCTTTTTGGGATGATTTCATATGATGTAATAGGTGATTATATGTCAGATTTGGATGATGTAAGAAAACGTATTGAAAAAAGGAAAAGACCACTTAATGATCATAATTTCAAAAAGCTTTATAATGGTATGGTACGTTTGATGGTCATGATGATTGTTGTTTTAGGTTCGTTGATTGTTTTGAAAAATCCAGAACTTGAACAAAAAATATTTAATCAAAAATATTTACAACAATTGATTACCTTTGTTTCACAAAGTGTTTTAGATTTTTTACCAGAAGATGTTAAAGTAAGTCAAGAATTACAATATACCTTGATCAAGGATGATTATTATAAAGGAACAGGAAATCAGGTTCTTGCAATGAATAACGGTAAAGTGATTGATGTAAAAAAACAACAAGTAACTATTTTAGATGAAAACGGTACGGAAATTACTTTTTCTAAGTTAAAAGATATTCAAGTAAAAAAATTTCAAAAAATAAAACAAGGGGATACAATTGCTTTGTATCAACAAAAGTTTAAAATGATATTTGAATATTTAGGAAAACAAATCACTTATCAAGAATATTTGGGGATGTAAAATGAAAATACATCCCCTTACTTATCTTTATTTGTTTTTAGCTTTTATATCAAGATCTTCTTATTATGTAGCTTTTTTACTTTTTTCTATTTTACATGAAATAGGACATTATCTCGTTGCTCTTTATTTCTCTTTTGAAATTGAAAAGATCATGATACTTCCTTTTGGGGCTTTTTTATTGTTAAAAGATTTAGGAAAGCATTATGTTTATGAAGAAATAGGGATGCTTCTTTGTGGTCCATTTATTAATCTTATTTGTTTTATTTTTTTTCTTTTTATAAAGGAACCATTGTTAGCTAAAATCAATATTTATATTTTAATATTTAACTTACTTCCAGTTTATCCTTTGGATGGTTCAAAACTTTTATTATTATTTTTATCTTATTTCATAGATTATCAAAAAGCTATGCAAATACAAATAAAAGTTTCACTATTATTTATTTGTATTTTATGGATTATTACGAAACAAATAGGGAGAAAAATTATTTTAGGATATTTATTTTATCAAGTTATTTTATATCTTAAAAATTATCGTTTGATTTATATGGAAACATTAATGAGTGATCATCTTAGTAAAAAAAGAGTGAAAATAAATAAACATCTTGAATATTTTCGACCTTATCAAAATATCTATCATTTTCATCAACGATTTTATGATTTTGACACAATAAAAATTTATTTGATAAAATCTAAGAAATCGCATTGACTTTAATTGGAATATTCAGTATAATGCACTTGTTGTAGACCTCTAGACTACAACCGCACATAAGAGGTATTAAATGCGTTTGCTGCCTTGGTTGGCGAGTCTTAGAAAAAATTTATAGGAGGTGCGGTATGTACGCAATTATCGAAACAGGTGGAAAACAATTAAAAGTTGAAGCTGGTGATGCAATTTTCGTAGAAAAATTAGAAGTTGAAGCAGGAGAAAAAGTTACTTTTGATAAAGTATTATTAGTTGGAGATGAAACTGTAACTATTGGTGCTCCTTATGTTGAAGGTGCTACTGTAGAAGCTACTGTAGAAAAACAAGGTAAAGAAAGAAAAGTAACTATTTATAAATATAACGCTAAAAAACATTACCACAAAAAACAAGGTCATAGACAACCTTATACAAAATTAATTGTTGATGCAATCAACGTTAAATAATGATTAAAGTTCAAATAAAAAGAAATAATAAATATATTACGCAAATTAAAATAAAAGGACATGCCCAGTTTGGTGAATATGGCAAAGATCTTGTGTGTGCTGGTGTAAGTGCTGTGGCTACAGGTATTTGCAATACTCTTGCTAAAAAGGGATTTCTAGAAGAAAAAAAGTGTGCAATTATTTTAAAAAATGGTAATATAATGATAGATGTGTATGAAAATGACGAAATAATGCAAGTGATACTAGAGACTCTTGTGATTAGTTTGGAATCATTTACAGAAGACTATCATCAATATATCAAGATAACCTATGAGGAGGAATAACATCATGATGTTTAAATTAGATTTACAATTATTCGCTTCTAAAAAAGGGGTTGGATCAACTAAAAACGGTCGTGACTCAAAATCAAAAAGATTAGGAGCTAAATTATCAGACGGACAATTCGCTACTGCTGGTTCTATTATTTATAGACAAAGAGGTACTAAAATTCATCCAGGTACTAACGTAGGAAAAGGTGGAGATGACACTTTATTCGCTATGTGTGATGGAATTGTTAAATTCGAAAGAATGGGAAAAGATAGAAAAAAAGTATCAGTTTACCCAGCTGCATAATGAAATCCCTGAAAAGGGATTTTTTTTTGAAAGAGAGGTGGAAGTATGCAATTTATCGATAAAGCTAAAATATATATTGAAGCTGGTAAAGGTGGAGATGGAACGGTGGCTTTTAGACGTGAAGCACATGTTCCAAAAGGTGGACCTGCCGGTGGAGACGGTGGAAAAGGTGGAAGCATTATTTTTGAAGCAACAACATCTTTATCAACGTTATTAGATTTAAAATATAAACGTGTTTATAAGGCACGTCCTGGTGGTAATGGGATGGCTAAAAAAATGCATGGTGCAGATGCAAGTGATTTAGTAATCAAGGTACCAGTGGGGACAGTTATTACGAATGAAGAAACTGGAAAAATTATGGCTGATTTAACAGAAGACAGACAACGTGTCGTTCTTGCTAAAGGTGGTCGTGGTGGAAGAGGAAATGCGCGTTTTGCAACTTCTCGAAATCCTGCACCACAAATTTGTGAAAGAGGAGAACCGGGAGAAAAATTTGATGTTTGCTGTGAGCTTAAATTATTAGCAGATGTTGGACTTGTAGGGTTCCCTTCAGTAGGTAAATCAACATTCTTATCTGTTGTTTCACGTGCAAGACCAGAAATTGCTGATTACCATTTTACGACTATTGTTCCTAATTTAGGAGTCGTTCAAGCAAAAGATGGTCGTAACTTTGTTATGGCTGACCTTCCAGGATTAATTGAAGGGGCAAGTCAAGGTAAAGGACTTGGTCATCAATTTTTAAGACATATTGAAAGATGTCGTGTTATTGTTCATATTATTGATATGGGTGGTATTGAAGGACGTGATCCTTATGAAGATTATTGTACAATTAATGAAGAACTTGGACAATATCAATATCGTTTATTAGAAAGACCACAAATTGTCGTAGCTAATAAAATGGATGAAGAAAATGCTGAAGAAAATTTAAAAGCTTTCAAAGAAAAAGTAGGAGAAGATGTTAAAGTATTCCCTATTTCAGCAATTATTCATGAAGGTGTTGATCAAGTATTATATGCTGTTGCAGATGCTTTAGAAACTGCACCTAAGTTTGATATGGAAGAAGTAGAAGAAAATACAGTTATTTATAATTATGAAGAAGAAGAGGCACCATTTGTTGTTCATAATTTAGGTAATGGTCAGTGGACAATTACTGGTAAGAAGATTGAACGTCTTGTATCCATGACTTCTCTAGTAAGTGATGATGCAATTAAACGTTTATCTATTAAAATGCGTAATATGGGAATTGATGAAGCTCTTAGAAACGCAGGATGTCAAGATGGAGATGTTGTTTCTATTCTTGATTTTGAATTCGAATTCTATGATTAATGAATCAGGCTTTATGCCTGATTTTTTATTTTCAGTTAATAGATACTATGATATAATTGAGACAAATTTGACACAAATTTGAGACGAAATGATTCGTTTTTTATAATATAATAGTAATAGGAGAAATGTATGTATAGTTATATTAAAGGTTTGATTGTTGATATTCAAAGTGATCATATTGTTTTAGAAAATAATGGGATTGGTTATTTAATTTATGTGAGCAATCCTTATGCTTTTTCTAAAGGAAAAGAAGTGGTTGTTTATCTTTATCAACAAGTAAAAGAAGATGGTATTTTATTGTATGGATTTAATTTAAAAGAAGAAAAAGATTTATTTTTAAAATTGATTTCAGTTAAAGGAATTGGTTGTAAAAGTGCTTGTACAATGCTAGCAAGTGGAGATGTTGAAGGAATTTGTGAAGCTATTGAAAGTGGCAATATGACTTATTTAAAGAAAATACCAGGTATTGGACCTAAAGCAGCAGGACAAATTATTCTTGATTTACAAGGAAAAGTAACTGCTACAAAACAAACGGTCGTTAATCAAGAATTGGAAGAAGCTATGGAAGTATTAATTGCATTAGGTTATAAACAAAGTGAAGTAGATAAAGTTGTTAAGAAATTGACAGATGAAAATTTAGATACAAATGGTTATGTCAAAAAAGCATTAAGTTTAATTGTTAAATAGGAGGGAAAACATGAACGAGGTTTTAGATCCTGAAATTGTAGAAGATGATGAAAGTTCGCTTCGTCCAAGTGATTTTGATGAATATATTGGACAAACAAATCTTAAAGAAAATTTAAAAGTGTTTGTAGGTGCTGCAAAGCTTCGTGATGAGTCGTTAGATCACGTTTTACTTTATGGACCACCAGGTTTAGGAAAAACAACTATGTCAATGATCATTGCTCATGAAATGGGGACGCATATTAAAATTACAACAGGTCCAAGTATTGAAAAAACAGGGGATCTAGTAGCTATTTTAACAGCTCTTGAACCAGGTGATGTTTTATTTATTGATGAAATTCATCGTTTAAATAAAGTGGTAGAAGAAATTTTATATCCAGCGATGGAAGATTTTTGTATTGATGTTGTCATCGGAAAAGAAGCATCTACAAGATCGGTAAGAATTGATTTACCACCTTTTACCCTTGTTGGGGCAACAACGAGAGCAGGTGATTTATCAGCACCATTAAGAGACCGTTTTGGTATTGTTTCAAAATTAGAATATTATAGTGAAGAAGAACTGACTCAAATTATTGATCGTACAAGTCGTGTGTATAATATTGTTATGGATGATGATGCTAAAGGGGAACTTGCAAGAAGAAGTCGTGGGACACCACGTATTGCAAATAGATTATTTAGAAGAGTCAGAGACTTTTCGCAGTTTTATGGCGATGCAACAATTACAAGAGATAGAACAATTGAAGCATTAGAAAGATTAAAAGTAGACAATTTAGGATTAGATGATGTTGATCATAAGTATTTATTAGGAATCATTCATCGTTTTAAAGGAGGACCTGTAGGACTTGAAGCAATTGCTGCATCTATTGGGGAAGAACCACAAACTTTAGAAGATGTCAATGAACCTTATTTATTACAAATTGGTTTGATTAAAAGAACGCCAAGAGGACGTATAGCAACAGCTGAGGCTTATCGTCATTTAAATATTGAACAAGATTATGAATAGTTTTGAAAAGATAGGACTTATTGTCCTATTTTTTATTTCTCTCATTTATAGTTATGTAAAGCCAACAGCTATTGTTGAAAATATTCAAACCAAACAAAATATTGTCATTTATGTAGAAGGAGAGTTTGAAAAAAAACTCTCCTTTAAAACAAAACCAACAATTAATGATGTTTTAACAAAACTGCAAACAGATAACCATTATCAATTTAATGAAAATTATCAACTTACAAATGAAAGTAAACTTTATTTACCTCATGGTCAAAATCTGATTTCATTAAATCATGCTTCACTTGATGATTTAATGAAATTAAAAGGAATAGGAGAAAAAACAGCCATAAAGATTGATGAGTATCGACAAAAAACACCATTTCAAACAATTGAAGATTTAATGAATATTCAAGGAATTGGTGAAAAGACATATCTTCGATTAAGAGAGTATTTATGTTTATAAAAGGAAAAGGTTTTTATCTAGCACTTCCTTTATTGGTGGTTGTTTTAGCTAAAATGTTACATCCTATTTTATATGTATTTCTTATTTTTTATTTTATTTTTCTGTATTTAAAACATTTTAAAATACTATTGAGTGTAAGTTTACTATTATCATTTCTCTTATTTCTCTTTTTTTATTTACCACAACCTTTAAATCAAAATGAAATTTCAGGAAAGGTCGTAAGTAAGGATGATCAAAGTATTGTTGTCAAGAGGGGGTATCATAAAGTAAAGGTTTATGGAGAATTTAAAAATATTTCGTTGTTTGATAACATTTCTTTGATAGGAAAACCTTATAACTTCCATCAAATACAAAATGATTATGCGTTTAATTATCAATATTATTTATATAGTTTAAATATTTTTGATACTTTACAACTTGAAAAAATAAAAAGTAATCAACATCAAGATCATCTATATCATTATTTAGAAAAAAGAATCAAGACATCTTCCAAAGTAAAAAGTCTGTTGTCTTTATTTATTTTAGGAACAAAAGATGAACAAATGAAAGAATATTATCAAAAGTTAACGCAACTCTCGATTGTTCATTTATTTGCTCTTTCGGGTATGCATCTTACAATTTTACAGAAATGGTTGATGAATTTTTTAAAATTCTTTTTTTCAAAAAAAGGACAAAAATGTATATCTCTTATATTGATTGGGGTTTACATGTTTAGTATTCCTTATAATATTTCTTATTTAAGAGCGTATCTAATGCTTTTTTTACCAATGATTTTTGGTAAATGGTTAAATCAGTTGGATATTTTTTCTTTTTTAACAGTTGGTATGTTAATGTATAATCCTTATTTGGTTTATAATTTATCTTTTATTTTTTCTTATTTGATTTATTTTTTTATTTTACTTTTACAAAATCAAAAAGCAGGGAAATATTATTTATTTTTAGGTTCAATTCCCATTATTATTTCTATTCAACATGTTTTACCGGTGTTTTCTTTTTTAATAGGTATTCTTCTAATGCCTTATATAGAAATAATTTATAAAAGTATGCTTTATTATTTATTACTTGGAAAATATGTTTTACCTTTTTTATCTTTAGAATATGAATTGTTATTAAAAATGATTGCTTTTATTTATGATTTTTCTTTTACATTGCCTTTTAGTCAACCGACTTTATTTTTTATAGGTGTTTATTATTATCTTTATTTAAAAGGAATTTATAAATTGAATGTCAATAGAAAAGTAACCCAAGAAGTATGTCTATTATTAAGTGTGTTACTTGCTTTTTATTTTTATCCTTATTACAACATGAAAGGACAAGTTGTGATGATTGATGTGGGTCAAGGGGATTGTTTTTTTATTCAACAGCCTTATGCTAGAGGAAATGTATTGATTGATACTGGGGGATTACAAAAGAGTGATCTTGCGACTTCTCGGTTGATTCCTTATTTACAAAGTCAGGGTGTTTTTTATTTGGATGCCGTTTTTATTTCACATGAAGACTATGATCATTGTGGAGCGTTAGCGTCTTTGAAAGAACATTTTAAAGTTAAAAAGGTTATCTATGATTTTAAGAAAAAGACCATAGGTGATTTAGTTTTTAAAAATTTAGCTTTAGATAAATATTATACAAATTCAAATGATCGCTCTTCTATTATTTACGTGACTATCAACCGTTTAAATTATTTATTTACAGGTGATATTTCTAAAGAGGTGGAAAGTGATTTATATCAGACATATCATCATTTAGATGTCGATGTTTTAAAAGTGGCACATCATGGAAGTAGCAGTTCTTCAAGTGATGATTTGTTTAAAATGATTGATCCTAAAGTAGCACTTATTTCTGTAGGAAAGAATAATCGTTATAGACATCCATCTTATTTAACATTAAATCGTTTGGAAGCATATGGGGTGAAAATTTATCGAAGTGATCTTCAGGGAATGGTTAAGATTGTTTATTATGGAGGTAAGAATTATGTCATGACTTCAAGTGGTTTTTAGTTTATAATAGCTATGGTGATGATATGTTATATGTATTATATGGAACAGAAAGATTACTGATGGATCAACGTTTAGATAAGTTAAAAAAAGATCATCATTGTAATCAAGAACAGATGAATTATACAGTTTATGATGTTTCTAAAGAGGGAATGAAAGTTGTTTTAGAAGATGTAATGACACCTCCTTTTTTAAGTGATGAAAAAATGGTTGTTATTAAAAAAGCAGATTTTCTAACAACCAAAAAAATAAAAAAAGATAATCATGATATAGATTATTTTATGCAATGTTTACCTTATTTAGATAAAACAGTGCATCTTGTTATTTTTAATGATGAAAAGAATTTTGATGAACGAAAAAAAGTTGTCAAGATGTTAAGAAAAGAAGCACAGTTTTATGAAATCAATCCTTTAAATTATTATAAAGTTTCTGATACAGCAAGACAGGCTGTTAAAAAAAGAAATTGTACTATTGATGATGATGCTTTAGAGTTACTTTTAAGTAGAAAAGGAACAAATTTAATGGATATTGCTAGTGAAGTAGAAAAGCTTTGTTTATATACACAGCATATTGATATTCATTGTGTTGAAGAACTTGTCAGTCGTCCCTTAGATGAAAATGTTTTTGATTTAACAACAGCTATTTTAAGTAAAGATAAACAAAAGATGATGTCTATTTATAAAGATTTAATGACAATTAATGAAGAACCAGTTAAATTGATTGTTTTGGTAGCTAATTCTATGCGGTTGATTTATCAAGTAAAATTATTAGATAGAAAAGGGTATACTGATCAAGAAATTGCTAAAATGTTGGCAGTTAATCCCTTTCGTTTAAAATATGTAAGAAAAGAAGGTCAATTTTTTCAAATAGATGAACTACTTAGATGTTTAAATGAATTATCTTTATTGGATGTTAAAATTAAGACGGGACAAATAGATAAAAAATTAGGCTTAGAATTATTTATGTTAAGAATATAGGAGAAATTATGGAATCATTAAGAGAATTATTTAAGATAGGATTTGGACCATCCTCTTCACATACAATGGGTCCGCAAAGAGCAGCTTCTAAAATAAAAGAACAATATCCAAATGCTTCACGTTTTGAAGTTGAATTATATGGGTCGCTTGCCTTAACTGGAAAAGGTCATTTAACAGATTATATTATTAAACAAACATTGGGCAAGCAAACGATTGTTCGTTTTAAAAGTGATCGTTTACCTTATCATCCAAATGGAATGAAATTTTATGTGTACCAAGATGAAGAAATTCTTGATACAATTACTGCTTATTCTATAGGTGGAGGAACTGTTGAATATGAAGGAAGTAAGTTGCAACAAACAAAACAAATCTATCCTCATAAAAATCTTAAAGAAATTATTCAATATATTGAAGACAATGGTATTTCCTTCTATGATTATGTTTTAAATTATGAAGATGAACATTTTAAGGCCTACTTATTTGAAGTGTTAGATAGTATGTTTACCTGTGTACAAAATGGCTTACATCATGAAGGAGTGATTCCTGGAAGGTTACAACTAAAAAGAGTTGCTAAAAGTATGTATCAACAAGCTATCAATACGCGAAGAGAAAGTGATCGAGAAAGATTGCTTGTTTCAAGCTATGCTTATGCAGTTTCTGAGGAAAATGCTTGTGGTAATAAAATTGTTACTGCACCAACATGTGGAGCAAGTGGAATTTTACCAGCAGTGTTATTTTATTGTTATAAACAATTAGAGATTCCTCGTAAAGAATTGATCAAAGCTTTGGCCGTTGCTGGATTATTTGGAAATGTTATTAAACATAATGCAACAATTTCTGGTGCTGATGGCGGATGTCAAGCAGAGGTAGGAAGTGCCTGCGCGATGGCAGCGGCAGCGTATGGTTGGATTTTAGAACTTAACAATTCTTTAATCGAATATGCTGCCGAGATGGGTCTTGAACATAATTTAGGACTAACATGTGATCCGGTTGGTGGCTATGTTCAAATTCCTTGTATTGAAAGAAATGGTTTTGGAGCTTTACGTGCAATCGATGCAGCAAGTTATGCGAAGCAATTAGGATATTTAAGAAAAAATAAAGTTTCTTTTGATTCAATTGTCAATGTTATGAAAGAAACAGGGAAAGATTTAAATAGTGCTTATAAAGAAACTTCTTTAGGTGGACTAGCAAAGGAATTTGGTTTAAAAGATGGAGACTAGAAGTTTATATGTACACATTCCTTTTTGTGAATCTATTTGTAGTTATTGTGATTTTTGCAAGGTCTATTATGATCAAAAACAAAGTGATCTCTATTTACAAAGATTAAATGAAGAATTATCACAAATAGAGCAACATCATTTAAAAACGATTTATATTGGAGGGGGAACCCCTAGTGCTTTAAATGATGAACAATTAGAAAAATTAATGTCAATGTTAAAAACCTATAGTTTAGAAGTGGAAGAATATTGTATGGAAGTTAATCCAGAGTCAATGGATTATTATAAGTTAAAGATTTTAAAAAAAAGTGGCATTAATCGTTTAAGTATTGGTGTACAAACATTTCAAGATCATTTATTAAAAGAAATAGATCGTCATCATAATACAACACAAGTAAAAAATATTATTAAATACGCTAAAGAAATAGGTTTTGATAATATCTCAATTGATTTGATGTATGGTTTACCAAAACAAACAAAAGAAGATATTCAAAAGGATATAGAAGTTTTACAAACTTTAAATTTACAACATGTTTCTTATTATTCTTTGATTTTAGAAGAAGGAACGATTTTAAAATATAAAAATTATCAACCTTTAGATGAAGAAAGCGAATATCAATTAACATTATTCATTGATCAAGAATTAGAAAAAATAGGTTTTGAAAAATATGAAATTTCTAATTATGCTAAACAAGGTTATCAATCAAAGCATAATTTAACTTATTGGTATTATGATAATTATTATGGAATAGGATTAGGTGCATGTAGTAAAATTGATGGACAAATTATAGAACATAGTCGATCACTTACTAAATATTTAAATGGTGATTTTAAAACAACAACAATTGATGAAACAAAAGAAGAAACGATGTTTAATCAAATAATGATGTCACTTCGTTTAAAAGAAGGTTTAGATTTAAAAAAATTTAAAGAAAGATATCAAGAAGATGCTTGTGTTCTATATAAAGAAGCGGTTACTAGAAATATAGAAAAGGGTAGATTGATGATTGAAAATGATTATTTAAAAGCAACGCAAGAAGGGCAATATGTTTTAAATGATATATTAATTGATTTTATGAAATAGCAGGAATGCTATTTTTTTATTTTTTTAGCACCAAGTTGTTGACAGTGCTAAAATAAAATGTATAATGTATTTAGCACAAGAGAAATAGGAGTGCTAAAGGTGGTGAACTTGATGTTAACAGCAAGACAAATGCTGATATTCAAATGTATAGTTGAAGAATTTATCGAAAATGCTGAACCGGTTGGATCCAAGGCATTGATGGTAAAATATCAACTACCGTATTCAAGTGCAACGATTCGTAATGAAATGAACTTTCTAGAAAATTATGGTTATCTAGAAAAAACACATATTTCTTCAGGAAGAGTACCTTCTAAAGAAGGATATCGTTTCTATGTTCATAACTTAGGAAAAGTTGATTTGGATGAAGGAACAAAAAATCAAGTTGCTACAATTATTAATAAGCATCGTCGAAATTTAAATGAGATGGTGCATGAAAGTTGTAACATGTTGAGTGAATTAACTCATCTTACAAGTGTTGCATTAGGAAATGCTTTAGATGATATGTTGCAACGCATCTCTGTTGTTCCTTTGGATGATGGACGTGTAACAGCAATTATCATTACAAGTCAAGGTCATGTTGAAAATAAAGTTTTCCAATTTTCAAGTGATGTAGAAATGGAAGATTTATTAAGTTGTGTTAATGTGATGAATGAATTATTGATAGGAACACCTATCAGTGAAGTGGCATTTCGTTTAGAACGAGATGTTCGACCAATTCTTACAACGCAAGTGAAGCAACATGAAGAATTATTTAATGCGTTTTTGGAAGCATTCGTTAAATTTGCTTCAAATAGTGTTTATTTTTCTGGAAAAGAAAATATTCTCTATCAACCAGAATTTAATGATGTGGATAAATTAAGAAGACTTGTAAGTGCTTTTGAAAATTCAAAAGTGTGGAAAACTCTACCGTTATCGAGTGAGGATGGTATTCAAATCAATATTGGAAATGAAACACCTCTAGGAAAAATGAATGATGTTTCAGTAATCTCTGCTTCATTTAAAACAGGGGAAACATCAAAAGGTTCTATTTCGGTAATTGGTCCAACAAGAATGCCTTATGAAAAAGTAGTGGCATTAGTAGAGTATATATCTGAAAATATTGAAAAGGCTTGTTTAGAAGATAAACAAGATGAGAAATAGAGGTGAACAAATTGGCTGAGGAAACTAAAGTTGAAAAAGAAGTAACTGAAGAAGTTGAAGAAAACAAAGAAGCTGAGGCTGAAGTTGTTGAAGAGGAAAAAGTTGATCAAGAAGATCAAATTAAAATTCTTCAAGGTGAAGTTGATAAATGGAAAAATGATTATTATAAAGTGTTTGCGGATATGGAAAACATTAAAAGACGTATGCAAAATGAACATGCAAATAACTTAAAGTTCATGATGCAAGGTTTTATTGAACAAATGTTACCAATCGTTGATAACTTTGAAAGATCATTAGCAATTGAAAATCCAAGTGAAGAAGTGGCAAACTTCTTAAAAGGATATGAAATGATTTATAAACAAATCATGACATTATTAGAAAACCAAGGAGTTAAAGTGATTGAAGCTGAAGGTAAAGAATTTGATCCTAACTTCCATCAAGCAGTAATGACTGTAAGTGATGAAAACTTTAAACCTGGTATGGTTGTTGAAGAGTTACAAAAAGGTTATATGTTAAAAGATCGCGTTATTCGTGCATCTTTAGTAAAAGTAAGTGAATAAAATAGGAGGATTTATATTATGGCAAAAATTATTGGTATTGACTTAGGAACTACAAACTCATGTGTAAGTGTGTTAGAAAACAATGAAGTAAAAGTAATTGCAAACCCAGAAGGAAATCGTACAACACCTTCAGTTGTATCTTTCAAAAATGGTGAAATTATTGTTGGGGAAGCTGCAAAAAGACAAGCAGTAACAAACCCTGATACAGTAATGTCAGTTAAACGTTATATGGGTACTGATCATAAAGAAAACGTAAATGGTAAATCTTATACACCACAAGAAATTTCAGCAATGATCTTACAAAACTTAAAAGCAACTGCTGAAGCTTATTTAGGTGAAACAGTAACAAAAGCAGTTATCACTGTACCTGCATATTTTAATGATGCTCAAAGACAAGCAACAAAAGATGCTGGTAAAATCGCTGGTTTAGATGTTGAACGTATCATCAACGAACCAACTGCTGCAGCATTAGCATTCGGTCTTGATAAATTAGACCAAGAACAAAAAGTATTAGTTTATGACTTAGGTGGTGGTACTTTCGACGTATCTATCTTAGACTTAGCTGATGGTACATTTGAAGTATTAGCTACTGCTGGTAACAATAAATTAGGTGGGGATGATTTCGATAAGAAAATCATGGACTACATCGTAGATGAATTCAAGAAAGAAAATGGTATTGATTTATCTAACGATAAAATGGCAATGCAACGTATTAAAGAAGCTGCAGAAAAAGCTAAAAAAGACTTATCTGGTGTAATGCAAACTCAAATTTCATTACCATTCATCTCAGCTGGTGCTGCTGGACCATTACACTTAGAATTATCATTAACAAGAGCTAAATTTGATGAAATTACAAGAGACTTAGTTGTAGCTACTGAAGGACCAGTTAGACAAGCATTAAGTGATGCTGGAATGCAACCAAGTGAAATTGATCAAGTATTATTAGTTGGTGGATCTACTCGTATCCCTGCTGTTCAAGAATCTGTTAAACGTTTACTTGGAAAAGAACCTAACAAATCAGTAAACCCAGATGAAGTTGTATCTATGGGTGCTGCTATCCAAGGTGGAGTTATCGCTGGTGACGTTAAAGATGTCTTATTATTAGATGTTACACCACTTTCATTAGGTATCGAAACAATGGGTGGAGTTATGACAGTATTGATTGAAAGAAATACTACAATTCCAACTACTAAATCACAAGTATTCTCTACTGCTGCTGATAATCAACCAGCTGTTGATATCAACGTATTACAAGGTGAAAGATCAATGGCTAGAGATAATAAACAATTAGGTTTATTCAAATTAGATGGTATCGAACCAGCTCCAAGAGGAGTACCTCAAATCGAAGTTACTTTCTCAATTGACGTTAACGGTATCGTAAATGTTAAAGCTAAAGATTTAAAAACTCAAAAAGAACAATCAATCGTTATTCAAAACTCTACAGGATTATCTGATGAAGAAATCGATCGTATGGTAAAAGAAGCTGAAGCTAATAAAGCTGAAGATGAAAAGAAACGTAAAGATATCGAAACAAGAAATAAAGCTGAACAAATGATCAATGAAATTGATAAAGCTTTAGCTGAACAAGGTGATAAGATTGATGCTAATCAAAAACAACAAGCAGAACAATTAAAAACTGAATTAAAAACTGCTTTAGATAACAATGATATGGCTACTCTTGAAGCTAAAATGTCAGAATTAGAACAAATGGCTCAACAAATGGCATCATATGCTTATCAACAACAACAAGCAAACCCTAATGGTGGTGCTGGACAAACAACATCAAATAACAATGATGATAATGTTGTTGATGCTGATTTCGAAGAAAAGAACTAATCACTTAAAAAACCAAGGTTCTTCCTTGGTTTTTTAAAAGTATTATAGAAAGGATGATTTTATGGCAAGTAAAAGAGATTTTTATGAAGTCTTAGGGATTTCAAAAACAGCAAACGCTGATGAAATAAAACGTGCATACCGTAAAAAAGCAAAACAATATCATCCCGATATCTGTAAAGAACCTGATGCAGAAGAAAAATTTAAAGAAGTTCAAGAAGCTTACGAAGTTTTATCTGATGATAATAAAAGAGCGGCTTATGATCGTTATGGACATGCAGCCTTTGAACAAGGTGCAGGTGGTGCTGGAGCCGGTGGCTTTGGTGGATTTGGTTTTGAAGATGTCGATTTAGGAGATATTTTTGGATCATTCTTTGGTGGCGGGGGAAGTCGTCGTCAAAGACAAAATGGACCACGTCGTGGTGATGATCATTTAATGCGTCTAGAAATTGATTTCATGGATGCAATCAATGGTGTTAAAAAAGATATTAAAGTAACTTATGATGCAGAATGTCCACATTGTCATGGTAGTGGTGCAAAAACACCAAACGATGTACAAACATGTTCGCATTGTAATGGTACAGGAACTGTTTCTAAACAACAACAATCTCCATTTGGTACATTTGTAACACAAACAACATGTCCACATTGTAATGGTACTGGTAAAGAAATTAAAGTTAAATGTCCTGACTGTCATGGTAAAGGATATATTACTAAAACAGTTACTGTTCAATTAGATATTCCAGCTGGTATTAATGATGGCCAACAATTACGTGTTGCTGGTAAAGGTGGAAGAGGATCTAATGGTGGATCTAATGGTGACTTATTTGTAGAAATCCGTGTAAGAAACAATACACACTTTATTCGTGAAGGACGTAATATTTATGTTACAATTCCTATTAGTTCAGTTGATGCAACTTTAGGATGTGAGGTAGATGTACCAACAGTACAAGGTGACGTGAAAGTTAAAATTCCTGCAGGAACACAATCTGGAACAACTTTAAGATTAAAAGGTAAAGGGGTCAAAGATTTAAGAGGAAACGGATACGGAGATCAAATGGTTAAGGTTGAAGTTAAAATTCCTACAAAACTTTCTAGTAAAGAAAAATCATTGTATGAACAATTACAAAAATTAAGTAAAAAAGAATCTATCTTTGAATCATTTAAGAAAGGATTTAAAAGATAGAATAGCGAGTAAATATAGTGGGGTGAGTTCAGTTTCATCTCACTTTTTTGGCTTTTATAGTTGTATTGATAACTGGATTTTTGGGATGAATACAGTTTTTAAGCGTTTATTAATGGATAAAAAATTTTTTGTAATTGTAGTAGTTTGTTATGTTTTTTATTAATTGTTAAAAAAATCACAAAAAGCGGGATAATATGTTAAATATTATTGAATATATATTTATATCATGATATGATTCTTATAGAAGTGAATGTGATGTTAGGTTTTTATAAAAAAATACGGTCATTTTATTTAAACCTAACCACTTTTTTTAGCGAGAAATGTAAGCGCTTAAACGGATGTTCGCAGTTTAAAAAGAAAATTAGGAAAGGGGTTAAATAGTACTTAAATAATACGTAAAATACTGGTGAATGATTAATGTTGATGTTAAGGGGTATTATTTATAGTTTTATGACTCGCTTAAATAGGCATTCACAAATATAGCAGAATTACTATTCTATTATAATAATTTACTAATATTCTATTATTGATAAAACAATTGATAATAATTAGCATAAATTAAAGTTTTAGATAAGGTTTTTGGTTTTATATACCTAATTGACATCATTAATAAAAACTAGTATATGTATTAATTTATTAATTTAAAGTGAGTAGAAAATGAAAGGAAAAGTATCGAAGAATAAGTTTCTTAAAGTAGTTTTACCGGCACTTTTGGTAGTTGCTATTATTTGTCAAGCAGTCGGTTTTCAGGCAGTTTTAGCTAAAGGCAATGTTGCAACAACATCTAGCGACAGTATTTCAAACCTTACAGATCAACAATTACAAGCATTAACAAATCCTATTCTTCAATCTTACAAAGCAGATAGTAGCCATAAAGTTTGGAAAATGACTGACGATAGTCGATTAGCTGTTTTAGCAAATCAAACTAATATCGAAAATGCAAGATTACAAGAAGTGGTAAAATTAGTAAATTCAGAATTTGTTGAAAAAGAAATTATTTCATCTCCGTTAGCAATGGTTTATGCTCAAGAAAAAGATGTGAGTTATGGAGATATTTTGATTGATATTGATCAAACAAGTTCAATTACTAGTAGCTCTAATAGTAAAGAAGCATATAAAATCACTATTGGAGAAAATGGAGTTCGTTTAACTGGTGCTAGTGAAAATGCTATTATGCACGGATTAAGAACAATCCAAAATTTGATTATTACTAACGATGGATTAGTTTACGGTGAAATCGTAGATTATCCAAATGTTGCAGAACGCAGAGTACATGTCGATTGTGCTAGAAAATATATTTCTAAAGATTGGTTTATTCGTCAAATTAGAGAAATGTCATATATGAAAATGAATGCTCTTCAAATTCATTTTTCTGAAAATATGGGATTTAGAATTGAATGTGAAACAGATCCAACTATCGTTTCTGATCAATATTTAACAAAGACAGAAGTGAGAGAAATATTAGCAGAAGCTAAAAAATATGGTATTAATGTTATTCCATCATTTGATAGTCCAGGTCATGTTGATCAAATTTTAAAAGCTCATCCAGAATATGGGCAAGTTAATACTAGTGGAAATCATTATAAATCTGGTTTAGATGTTACTAATCCTGAAGCTATTAAATATATTCGTAGTTTATATGATGAATATATGGATCTATTTGAAGGATGTACTGATTTCCATATTGGTGGCGATGAGTATATGGAGTTTGACCGTGCACCATTTACTACACAATATAAGAGTGTATTAAATTCATATGCAGTTAAAAAATATGGTCAAGGATATATTTGGAAAGATGTAATTGCTGGATATATCAATGATTTAGCAGAATATGTACATAATCGTGGATTTACACCAAGAGTTTGGAATGATGGTGTTTATTATGGTGAAAATTCTTATGAAGGTGCACAAAAAATAAAAATGCATGACTATATTGGAATTGATTTCTGGTCACAAATGTCATGGAATTCAAGTATTGCAAATTTACAAACATTCATTAATAAAGGCCATGATACAATTTACAATATCAATGCAAGCTTTTTCTATTATGTATTACGTAATAGTAAACCTACAGATGGCAGAGAACAACATTCATTTGATAACTTAAATGCAGATCGTAAAATCTATAATGAATGGTCACCTGGAAAATTCCAAGGAAATCCAGCTGTAAATGATGGTTCTGATTTTATCAAGGGTGCTTCATTGGCAATTTGGTGTGATAATCCAAATTTATGTAGTGAAGATGTAATTACTGAAGATATTGCTGATGAGTTACGTGCATTAGCTTCTAAATCATGGAATACAAGTAGTAATTCAATTACTGATTTTGATAGTTTCCAAGAAAATTATACTAAATTAGGTAATGTTGCTGGATTTGAAAAAGGATCTACATTACCAGATGTTGGGGAATTCTTAACAGCGGGTGATTTAGGTAAAATTACTATTCGTTTCGTAGATGAAAACAATCAAGAATTAAAACATGAAGTAATTAAATACGGAACAGTTGGTGAAAAATTTGAATTTAGTGCAGATCCTATTTATGGATATCGTGTAATTGATAATAAACCAATTACTGGTACTTATACTAAAGAAGGTGCTGTTTATGTATTTACTTATGAATTATATACAGATAAAGCAGCTTTAAATAATGAAGTAACAAATGCATTAAAAGAAAAAGATTATATCAATGAAACATTTAGTGAATATAAAACAGCATTAATAGCTGCTAAAGCTATTAATGATAAAACTGATGCAACACAGGCAGAAGTAGATGAAGTATATGATGAACTTATCGAAGCTAAAGCAAAAGCAGTTAAAATAGAATATTATTCATTATATGTACAAAGTACATATCCACTAAAACAAGATGATTATGTTGGTGGATATGAAGCATATAAACAAGCTGTAGATGCTGGTAAAGCATTATTATCTAGCGATACTTTAAATGCTGAGACTGCTAAAGGAGCTTATGAAGCAATTAAAATTGCTAAATCAAACTTAGTAAAACCTGATGGAAACATTCCAACAATTACCGCTACAGATAACTATTACGAAAAGAATCAATGGTATCCAACTAAAGAATATAGTTATGAAAAAATGTTAGATAACGATTTGAATACTAAGTGCTGGTTTGGACAAGAACAAGCAGCGGATAAAGAATTTAAATTTACTTTTCCTACAGCTGTCAACATGACAAGTGTTCAGGTTATTCAGCCTTCTAATGTAGGTGCTGATGCTTTAAAAGGTGCAGATATTGAAGTTTCATTAGATGGTGAAACATGGACTAAAGTTGGATCAATTACGGAAAATGATTTAGATTACACAGCAACATTTGAAAAAACAGCAGTAAAATATGTCAGAGTCCGTTTAACTGTAGCTAAACCTGGTTATTGGTATCAAGTTTCTGAAGTAAAATTTGCTTATGAACAACCACAAGAAGATAACACTTTAAGAGATATGATTAATGAAGCTGAAGAATTAGATATAAGCGGTAAGTCTTCCGTTTTAGTGTCTAATATGGTTGATGCTTTAATCGCTGGTCAAAAGGAATATGTTAAAGGTACTACTGATACTACAACTGTAGAAACAAATTTAAGAAATGCTATCGATGCATTAAAAAATGCAGCTGATACTACTGATTTATCAAGATTAATAGAAGAAGTACAAAAATTAAACGAAGCTGATTATACAGTAGATTCATGGAATGATTTAAAAACTTCTTATAATAAGGCATTAAAAGTTTTAGAAAATAAAACTGCCACTCAAGAACAAGTTGATAAGGCTTATGATGATTTAGATAAGGCTATTAAAGGATTAATTGATGCTCCTGTAATAGTAGATAAAAAAGAATTATCAAATGTTATTGAAACAACTAAAGAATTAGTTGAAAAAGATTATACGGTAGATTCATGGAAAGCATTTAAAGAAGCATTAGATCATGCAAAAGATGTTTTACAAAATGAAAATACAACTCAAGATGAAGTTGATCAAGCTTTAGCATCTCTACAAGATGCCATTAAGAATTTAAAAACAGTTTCTCAAACTGGAAATAATGATCAACCAAATCAAAAACCAAATGATCAAATACAAACAAGTATTAAAAAAGAAGATGACAATAAAACATCATCAACAAAAAATAACTCTCATATAAAAACTGGTGATGATATGTCAGTTGTACCATATATTTTACTTATCGCAGCAACTGCTGTTATCGCTTTGTTAAAAAAAGAAAACTAAATTAATTAATGATAATGGACCGTAAATTATCATAAAAAGTGCGGTCCTTCTATATGTTTATTTATGTAAGCGCTTTGATGAGGTGGAATGATATGAAAAAAATTAAAAAGCTATTGAAAATTGGACTTTCTATAGCCATTGTGATGTCTGGATTTTTAGCAACTGCTAAAGTTGCTAATGCATCAACATCATTAATGACTTATCCAAATGTTCAACAATATACTAAAGAAGCGGGGCAAGATTTTACTCTTGCTGAAAATAGTCGAATTTTTGTAGTAGCAAATGAAAAAACATTAAATAATACTATTTTATTAAAAGATTTAAAATTAACTAGTTCAAATTTTGAAGCCGCTGGAGTTTTATCCAAAGCCCCAATAATAGTATTCGGTAAAGAAGAAAATGCAGTAGTTAATGATATTGTTGTTAGAATGGAGGATGTGGCTGAATTAGAAGGAAAAGCTGAAAGCTACAAATTAGATATTACTGATAAAATCACAGTAACCGCTAAAGATGAAATTGGTATTTATTATGGTTTAATGTCAGTAATTCAAATGTTAAAGATTAATGATAAAATATTAGAGAAAGGAACTGTTATTGATTATCCAGATGTTGAATTACGTTCAATGCATTTAGACATTGCTCGTAAACCATTCTCTAAAGAATGGATAATTCGTCAAATCAAAGATTTATCTTGGCAAAAATATAATGCGGTTCAACTTCATTTTTCTGAAAATGAAGGATTTAGAATTCAAAGTGATACTCTAGATGCAATCGAAGGATTTAAATATAAATATGATGATGTATTAAGTAAACAAGATATTTTAGATATTATTCAAGTTGCTAATGATTATCATATTGAAATCGTGCCTTCTTTAGATTCTCCAGGTCACTCGGGAGCAGTTTTACAATATCTGCCAACTGATTACAGTTGTAGAGAACTATTCCCAACCGATGCTCGACGAAATCAATGCTTTAATATCTTTACAAATCCTGAAGCTAGAGAATTCTTAGTAAATTTAATGACTGAATTTATTGAATTCTTTGGTGATGCGGGATGTAAACATTTTAATATTGGCGGTGATGAGTTCTTAGCTAAATTCTCTAGTTTTAGTAATGAACAATACGGACAAATTATGACATATTTTAATGATATTTCTAAGATAGTTAAAGATAACGGAATGACTCCAAGAGCATGGAATGATGGTTTATTATTTGGTGATTATGAGGGTTATACATTGGATAGTGACATTGAAGTTTGTTACTGGGCAGCTCCTGAAAACTGTGCATCGGTAGCGGATTTTGTTGCTAATGGTAACAAAGTAATCAACTATTCTGATGTTTATATGTACTATGTACTTTCTTGGTGGTGGCAAACTAATGCAGTACCAGAAGGTGATCGTATTTATAATGAATGGCATCCTGGTAAATTCTCTAACTTATCCGGAACAGCACAAACTTTTGAAGAACCTTATCCAGAATATGTAGTGGGTGGTTCTTACGCAGTTTGGTGTGATGATCCAAATTATGAAAGCGAACAAAGCGTAGAAGATAAAATCTATCATCGCACACGTGCAACAGCTTATAAGATGTGGAACGCGAACGATAATCAACCAGACTATGATGTTTTTAAAGCTGCTGTTGATAAATTGGGAAGAACTCCAGGCTTCAATGAGGCTTTACCTGCTCCGGGTGAAGTGTTCCAGGGTGAAGATACAGCAACAGTTACTATCAAATATATTGATAATTTTGGTAAGACTATTGCTGCAGATGATGTATTCTATGGTCTAAATGATAGTGAGTATCATTTTGAAGCAAAAGAATTATTTGGATATAGTTTTATTGAATCAGATTTACCATTAGATGGTAAATATAACGGTAATATGACAATTACTTTAAAATATCAATTACATTGTGATAAAACTGATTTAAAAAAAGAAATATTTGAACCATTAGCAGTAAGTGAATATATTAATGAAACTGTAGCTGATTATAATAAAGCATTAACAATGGCAAAAGAAATATATTTTGACGAAACAAGTGGACAATTAGCTGTTAATAACGCATTAAGAGCATTACAAGATGCTAAAAATAAAGCTGTAAAATTGGAATATTATTCATTATATGTTGAAGTTACATATCCATTAAATGAAAGTGACTATTCAAGTGGATATCAAGCTTATAAAAATGCTGTAACTACAGGAAAAACATTACTTAATAGTGAAGGATTAACTGTTGAAAAAGCTAAAGAAGCTTATAATGCAATTCAAACAGCTAAGCAATCATTAGTTAAACCTAATGCTAAAGTTCCAACTATTTCAGCAACTGATACTTATTATCAATCTAATAACTACAATAATATGATTGATGGTAATATTAATACTAAATGTTGGTTTAATAGCAACCAAGAAATTGGTAAAGAAGTTAAATTCACATTTACTCGTCCAATAAATATTAGTTCTATCCAAATCATTCAACCAAGCAATGCTGGTGAAGATATAATTGATGGTGCTGATGTGCAAATCTCCACTGATGGAAAAAATTGGACAACAGTAGGAACGTTAGATAATTCAGCATTTGAAAAAACTATTACTTTTGATAAGACATTGACTAAATATGTTAGAATTGTCCTTACTGAAGGTAAGGGGAACTGGTATCAAATTGCAGAAGTTAAGTTTGAATTAGAAGAAATACCTGAAGATTCAACTTTAAAAGATATGATTTTAGAAGCTGAAACATTAAATATTACTGGTAAATCTAGTGGCTCAGTAAATGAAATGATTGATGCATTAATTGTTGCTCAAAAATCTTATGTTGAAGGAAAAGTTGATGTAACTGAAGAAACTAATAATTTACGTAATGCAATCAATGCATTAAGAGATACAGTTACCTCAAACAAAGAAAAACTAACAAATAAGATTAATGATGCAAAAGAAATAGAAAATAATAACTATTCTATTGAATCATGGTCAAGATTTGAAAAAGCTTTATTAGAAGCAATCATTGTTAATGAAGATAGTAATGCTACTCAAGAACAAGTTGATAAGGCTTATGATGATTTAGATAAGGCTATTAAAGGATTAATTGATGCTCCTGTAATAGTAGATAAAAAAGAATTATCAAATGTTATTGAAACAACTAAAGAATTAGTTGAAAAAGATTATACGGTAGATTCATGGAAAGCATTTAAAGAAGCATTAGATCATGCAAAAGATGTTTTACAAAATGAAAATACAACTCAAGATGAAGTTGATCAAGCTTTAGCATCTCTACAAGATGCCATTAAGAATTTAAAAACAGTTTCTCAAACTGGAAATAATGATCAACCAAATCAAAAACCAAATGATCAAATACAAACAAGTATTAAAAAAGAAGATGACAATAAAACATCATCAACAAAAAATAACTCTCATATAAAAACTGGTGATGATATGTCAGTTGTACCATATATTTTACTTATGGCAACAGCTGGGGGTTATATTGCACTTCAAAGAAGAAATAAAGAAGATTAAATAATAAAAGCTATATAACACATATAAATGTGTGGCTATATAGTGATTTATGATTTAATAAAATGTGTTATAGACTTTTATAGTCAATTTGGAGTTAAAGATAAAAGACATCGGATTTATGGCGCTCTAAATAATCGAGTGCTTTAGCGAAATTCGCTCTAAATTATTAAGGGG